>Ga0256408_1000129_pt1 | contig 110345 bp, 138 predicted proteins | sample PhyAR1_FD_185998 | JGI IMG/M metagenome (GOLD analysis project Ga0256408, IMG submission 185998) | Leaf surface microbial communities from alfalfa plants in UC Gill Tract Community Farm, Albany, California, United States - DLSL A.R1 | ecosystem: Host-associated > Plants > Phyllosphere >...
GTTGAAATCGGTGATAAGAAATACACCAAATCCCAGATCGTTGAACTGTATCGCCAGAAGCCGTTAGAGGAAATCGTGGCCGCGCTGGCCAAGATCGACAGTGACAAACGCGCAAAAGCAGAAGCAGAAAAGGAAGCCACTTCCGAAGCTGAATAAGGCCAACTAATAGCCATTTAAACGAGGGGGGCTAACGCACCCCTTCTTTTTTGGTTGCAATTAGGTAGGTAACTACCTATTTTATGTAAGCACTATAAAATATTGGAAAAACACATGATTAAGTTCTACACCTTCACAATTGGAGTGATTGCATCTGCCTTAGCGGTGTATCGATTCATTGTGCCAGCACTGTTCTCACTGAGTGATGATTTCGCCATGGTTTTGGCCGTTGTAATCGCTCTTTCTTATCCGGTCGCCCTGGTGACCATCTCTAAAAAAGTATGGAAACGCAAAAAGAAATGAAAAAGGTAATTGTCGCGCTGCTATTAGCAGCATCCGCATTCACGCTGACAGCGTGTGATCGTGAAACCGTACCTGCGGGCTACGTTGGTGTGAAAGTCGATCTGTATGGCACTGAGAAGGGCGTACAGCAGCAGGTTGTTGGTGTTGGCCGCTACTGGCTGACCATTAACGAAGAACTGTACAAGTTCCCAACGTTTAACCAGCTGCACACGTATCATGACCCGTTCGTCTTCCAGACTTCGGACAGCATGACCATCTCCGCGCATGTTGGCGTTGAGTACGCTGTAGAACCTGACAAGGTGGCCAAAGTCTTCCAAACGTACCGCAAAGGCGTTGATGACATTACCACCAGCAATCTACGTCAGAACATCTCGGACGCACTGATTAAGCACTCCACCGACATGAACATAACTCAGCTGGCTGCCGGTGGAAAAACCAAGCTGCTCGATGAAGTGACCAAAGATCTGCGCGCCGGTCTTGAGCCTATTGGCATCCACATCGTGAAACTGAGCTGGACGACTGACCTGGATTATCCAAAGCAGGTTAAAGACTCCATTAACGCCAAGATCGAAGCAAACCAGAAAGCAGCGCGGGTAGAGAACGAAGTCGCTCAATCCAAAGCTGAAGCCCAAAAGGCTATCGAGTTGGCGCGAGGTGAAGCCGAATCCAATCGCATTCGTGCTGAAGCGGAGGCTAACGCTATCACCCTGCGCGGCCAGGCGCTTCGTAGTAATCCTGAAGTGCTGCAACTGGAGGCGATCAATCGCTGGGATGGCAAGACGCCTGTTTATGTCGCTGGAGGCGGCAATAGCGCCCCACCATTCGTACAGTTCAAGCCGTAACAAACACAAGGCGTCCAGTTGGACGCCTTTTTCTTTCTGTCATTATGACCCATAAGAAAACAACTTGTTTGCTGAGTGAATATGAAATTCAAATACATACCACTTATTGACGTTACAACGCCCCGCTCTTTTCGGATCGCGATAGTTGACTGCTATTGGCTGACCAAGAGAGAGAACGTTGTAACTAATGAGCGTTACGGGAACTACATGTACAACTCAGACAGACGCGTTGTGGAACGAGTATTCGAACGTCACATTCAAGAGGATGGTTACAGTGTCACACATATCCCCCTCGCGTTTATTGAAAGGAGAGATTAAGTGTCTTTTGCATTAGAACCCATTGAACCAGAAATGACCCAGGTTCGGGGCGATAACGTTTCAAACCACCCTGCTTTTGGGATGGTTTCAGTAAACCGCATCCACTCAACCGGCACGACCTTATTCGCTTCTGACCTTCGCCATGCTGAAATCATAGAGCTGGAGATCTACCAAGGCCAGATGGTTGAAAGGGATGGTGTGCAAAACCCGGCGCGCGCTACACGACGCCCTATAACATCCATCAGCCTCAGTTCAGCTCAATGGGCGACTCTGGTTTGCAGCTTTGGCCTCGGCGAAGGTGTTCCATGTACGCTCATTCGCACTAAAACCGGCGATAGCGTTCGCATCCCTCCCATCAAACGAATTGAGTCCACGCGTCAGCGATTCGACCGGAACATTGAAGAAGCAGCCCAGCGCCAGCTGGCAAACCTTGCAGAAGATCTGCAATCACTCAGAACTTTAGTGGCCAAGGGGAAAGCCGGTAAGCGAGAGCTGGAAGAATTGTACCGTTCAATGTCTGCCCATCTGGGCAACCTGCCTAAAAACCTCTCGTTCTCAACCCAACTGATCCAAGAGTCGATGGACAGCATTGTGTCAGCCGGAAAAGCCGAATTAGAAGCGTCAGCCGTTGGCGTGGCACTTCGCCTGGGGATCAAAGAGATTGGCCGCTTGGCCGAACTGGAGAACAAAACTCATGAGTAACATCGAAGGTATCAAATGGGTGGCTGATGGCGAGCCAAATTTCTACACCCTGGTTGCTGGCAAGAACTGGTTCGGAAAACTCCAGCTTAACGGAGAGATTCACACCGTCGCTCAGGAGAAGTTTTTAAATGGCCTGTTCCCACACTTGAAAGAAGAGGCGAGCAAGTCAGCAACGCCTCTCACACCGGTAGAAATCATCCAAATCATGATCGATTGGCTGGAGTGTAACGTGGACATGGGCGCACCTATCATCTTTGACAATGATGATGACAACACGGATTCGGCAAAAGCCTTGCCAGCTATGTATGAAGCGCTGCGCATCCTTCGAGGCATAGGGGAGCAATCTTGACTGTGGTATGCGAAAGCGTGTGGCCTGGCGTCGATTGGTTCACTCCGGGTAAGGAGTATAGCGGTGTGTCAGATTCTGATGGCCAGGCGCTGCATACCACTGACGACTTTGGCGAGGATGCCCTGATCTTCATTGACCATTCTCACCACGGCATCTTCAAAACTAAGAAGGATTAACTGATGGCAAGACAGCATAAAGATGACAAGGCAGCTGAGCGCCAGAGATGGATTGCAGAAGGCGTAGAACTCGCCATAAGTCACCTTGAAAGATCTGACTTTGGTGAAGAAAACGACATTCGCCTACTTCGCGAATTATCTACAAAACTCAAAAAGGAAATGCCATGACCAGTAAACCAAAGGGAAGCGCTCTTGCAGCGCTTTACAGCGCTTCTAACGCTGCGCTTGATGAAGTAGACCAGTTAAGAGCGGATGGCTTCCCGCAGCCATTGTGGGCTGAATCCATGCGTACTGCGATTGGGGAAATGGGCGCGCCCGATGTGGCTGAGAATGAGCAGCCCTGGCAAAAACTGATCCGCGTGTATGCCGAAGATATTGGGCCGACACCGGAACCAGAGCAGGCATTGCTGCTGAAGCTGTTCAAGGAGGCGGGTGAAAACTTACCAATTTGGCCAGGCACTTGCCATGAGGTGTTTCATTCGCAATTTAGAAAGATCGACATCTTTGAAAATTCCGTTGAGAGCAAAGAGGCAATCGTCTGGTTTCTTCTTCACCTCGATGATTGCTTCCCCCGCGTAGCCGCGAAAATGTGGCCTGTAGATAAAGATTAATCGCCTTTTTAAGTTAAATATAATTAAGTAACCAACAACTTATAATAAGGGTATAAACACATGAAAACGCTTGTCAGAATCCACTCAAGTTGTGACTTCTCAGTCTTCCCTCTTTTCATCGTTGAAGCAGAGAATGAAGAGTCAATGGACGAGGCCATTGAACGCGCTATTAACCGATGCACCGGTTATGAAGATGACCAGATAACCGTTGACGATAGCAATGTGCGCTGGCGCGGTAGCCAATGCTGGTATCAGGAAGACACGCAACCGCTTTCCAATGAGGATGCAGAAACACTGGTGAGGATCTTATCGTTAGAAACCTACAGCTAACACTTTCCTTACATTTCAAAAATAGGTTACTATCTACCTATCTTATGGGGTTCGCATGACAGTAGCTTTGCAATTAACCTCTCTCCTTCTGGTAGTTTTATGCCATCAGTTGAAGAAAGCCTTCGAGCCAATGCCCGGGCGCATTTATTACGCCTTCATGCTCAGCACCGCATTATTCATGTTTCTTTCACCGGTGCTGAAATGAAGTGGGTCCCGTTAACCGCATTAATGATGCTTCCCGCTTTAGTCCAGGCTAACGATCTGAAAACGTTGCAGTGTCACGCTGCAATCATTCATTCAGCGGGCCAGCGAATCACTGGAGTTTCAGAGCGCATGACCGGTGCGCTGGTCGTTGACAGCGGTATGGAGTTTTACGCGCTGCTCGACTCTAAGGTTTACAAGTCTCCCCCGCTGAAATCGCGGAAGAAGATGAAATTTGGTGTTGGCTCGGATGGCCAGACCTTTATTAAAAAGGATGCCGTGTACAGCGTGTCTTCTCAGGACACCAGTATCATATTTGACGAGTGTTCCGAGGTTAGTAATGATTTACACCATGCAGAAAAGTGAGATCCAAAAAGAGAGCGGTTACTGGCGCGCAAAGGGCTTTAAGCGTGAAGGGAACGAAGAGCTTCTGGATCGCTGGGACTGCACCATCACCTTCAAGCGCAAGCAGTGGCAGCACTTCGATAAGCTGAAAAACGAAATGACGATCACTGCACCGACACTCTTTGGGCTTCTTAAGAAAATCATCTAACTGGTTATCAAGAATTGACTGAGGTATGTGGCTATTACATACCGCAGTCAATGGCATTTGCCGAAGTACGCAACTCTACATACCGCAGTCAAGAAATCACATATTCTGGTTGGTTCAGGGTGGTTTTCATTGACTGCGGTATGCATATTACGTATCGCAGTCAAGATGGGATGTGAGACGCATATCTCAGTGAAGATTGCATACCGCAGTCAACATCACATACCGCAGCAAATAAACCGCATATCGCAGTCAATAAACTGCATACCTCAGTCAATTTTCGGGTTTGGATTTAGCGAGAGCTTCTGCCAGTTTGACGGGATCTATACCTGCAGTTTTCAAAGCCTTAATGACTTCGTCGTAGTTCTCTTCTGACGGCGGCTGCTCTTCAACCTTTTGTTTAGGCAGCTTAGAAGTCTGGATCAGCTTCGGATTGCGGTAGTGAACGACGAAGAAGGTGGAGTTTCCGCGTTTAGTTTCGGTGTATTCGAGGTACCCGATTTCTTTCAGTTGTTCCATGGCCTTTCTAACAGTGTGATTTTGCGTGTAAACGCTTGAAGTCAGGTTAAGCCGGTCACGAAGGCGCTTCATCGAAATGGGAGCGTGGTTCTGGGGTAGACTTTCAATGAAGGTGTATAGAGCCTGGGCTGATTCTTTGCGTGGCAGTGCATCAATGGCTTTAAGTCGAAGCAGCACACGCCTGTCCATGTCATAAAGTTCGAAGAGCTTAGGCTCAGCTTCAATTTCAACAACGTTTTCAACGACATCGTATGAAGCTGATTTTACCAGGTGTGTCACCCACCCTTTCGTATCGTTCTGGAACTTAAGCGTTACGGATGCCAATTTGAACAGGGAGTTACTGATACGATCTCGCATCTTCTGGTTGGAACGCCGGCTATCGAACCCACACATTTTAACGAACTCGACAAACGTGAGCTTAAGCGCACTTCCCTGCACCCCATGCTCAGCCATTGAGCGAACGATCCCCAGCCATACCTTGAAATCAGTGTCCATATCCAAACGTGACCCTGTAATTTTCACGTCGTTGTAGCCTTCGCTCTTGGCTATGGACAACTGGACAAGTTCTTCGGTCGCATCTGTGATATTTTTACGGTTAGTCTTGCTCTTACTCGTTGATTTTAGGGTAGGTACAAACAGGCCGAGACGCATGAGAGGTACCGGCTGAACAGTGCTGGAGCTGTTAATATCCAGTGAAACGATCTCACCTGTCGATTTGTTTGTTTCTTCCAAATTCATCGGTAAGGTTTTGGATTTCTTGACCATTTTATGCACCAGCAGTTGTTCACATGCCGTAAGTGTAACTGCATATCTCAGTCAAGGTAAATACATACCGCAGTTAATGGATTTGCGTACCGCAGTTGGTAGGTTCACATGTCGCAGTCATGATTCTGCACACTACAGTCAAGATCGATCCTGTCTCAGCCCTGTGGTGGCGTGGGTTTGCGGCGATCGGGGATCTCTTTTGGATCTCCATTGGGATCACTTTAGGATCAATTTATTGGATCGACACTGTGGAAATTGGGGATAAGCAAAACAGGCAGTTGCAGCCTAACGCCAAATTTATGCGTTACAGTCGCAAATATTTCCACCAGCAAGAGTAGACCAATGGATCTTAAACGAACACGCTGGGTTCGCCGTCTCGAAGATGGCACCTATGCCATTGAGCCAGACAGCAAACTTAACTCCCAGAAAGAACTATGCGACCTCTGTGGAATTGCATCAAAATGCCCAATTAACGAGGCACGGCATAAGTTCAAGGCTACAGGAGCTGACTTCCACTTAAATTCTTGTCTGCGGTATGTGCCGCTTATCGCGTTTCGTAAACCGATCATCGGATTGAATGAGCCTTACTTCAACACGCTCCGAAGCGGAGTTACCTGGGTTAGCCGTGTAGAGCCAGGCAAAATCGTGTGTCTGGTAGACGCAGCGAACGGAGAGCGAATCAGGTTCGCAAAAGTGGATCGAGTATGTTCGGGGCCCTACGAAGAAATGCTTCGAAAACACAGCCGATTCAACCACCTTTGCATGGGTGGTGAAAGCGTCGAAAAGGTTTCTGAAGTAATCCGTAAATCCTATGGGCATTTTCTGAAGCCTGATAGTCAGCTGACGGCCATTTATCTGCGGAGCATCAGCCGTGAACATGACGTTGAATATCACACGGATCATGAACTTGAGTTAGAAGATCCTCGGGCAAAAGCACCAGTGATAGATATGGCCTCGCTTCGCAGAAAGCACGAGAAAACGATTTGAACCTATAAGATGGGTGAACGTACCAGAGCTTACGTTCACCCTCTTAGAAAAGCGTACAGCGGGCTTGTGCTATCTACCGCTCAATCAAATCGCCATCCCCATTCATCCACATGCCATCAGCCAAATAAACCCACTCATCTGGATCATCGGTGACTCGCAGATCTTCATAGAGCGAAGTCAGGTCGCTACCAACAATCATTTGTTTGTATTTGTTGTAATTTCTCCGAACGTCGTAATAAGTTTCAACATCGTAATCCTGTTCCCTCAGCTCATCATCTGAAGAGACATTTAGAGTTTTCTTTAGGCCTACTATGTTGAAGATCCATTTTAAGCCGTTTTTGACATAGTATGCCGACGTATAGGCGTCCTCGTCTGGCACACGTTCATAACCAAGTTTTAATGCGATCTGAATTTGTTCAGTCACTGAAAGCACAATTGCCATTATGATCCCTATTATGCTGTGTAAAACATCATCTTAGAGCGCCTTTGCTATGGAGTTAAGAAATTTAAAACTTGTCCCTCCTGATAGTAGGTAGTTAGCTACTTATAAATATTGCATAATAGCCAGCCTGCGAACCAACCCAATAGCCTATAGCTCTGAATTGATGGCCTATTCAGTGTTGGTAACATTGCGTTGAATTTATAACAAGCTGGAAGAACACATGACTATACCATATGGCGTGATCTCTGATCCCCACTACCACAACTGGAATACTTTCGCGGTTTCTGACGCCAACGGGCTTAATTCCCGCCTGGCCATTCTGCTTGAATCGACAAAGGAAGCTGCGATTGCCATCAAAGAGGCTGGCGCAAAGCATCTGCTTGTTGCAGGTGACACGTTCCATGTACGCGGCACTATAACGCCATCTGTACTGCACTACGTGACGGAAGCCTACAAGTGGATCATCAATGAGCTTGGCCTGGAAGTGGTCATGCTGGCCGGCAACCACGACCTCGAAACCAACGATTCTGTCTACAGCGCTAACGCAGCTGCCTCACTGCAGTCGATCGGGGTGCATATCGTTTGTGGGCAGCAGCCGTTCAGCATTGAAGTTGGTGATGTGAATGTTCATTTCATCAGCTGGCGTAACTCCCACGCCGAGCTTTTGAGTGATATGAAGGCGTTGCGAAATCGTCTTGAGGGCGACAACCACGACATCATCATTCATACCTCAGTCAATAAAGCGATTCCTACCATGCCCGATGTGGGCATCGATGCGCAGGAGCTGAAGGACATTGGCTTCCGCCTTGTTTTGTCTGGTCATTACCATAACCACAAAGAAGTCCTGCCCGGTGTCGTCAGTGTAGGTGCGTTAACGCACCAGAATTGGGGTGATGTAGGGACTTTGGCCGGCTACATGATCGTACAGCCAGATGGCAGTTTTACCCAGCATGAAACCTCCGCTCCAAAGTTCGTCAATCTCGAAGAGGGCGTTGATGACAGCGAAGTACGCGGCAATTACGTTCGTTTCTACGCGACTATTGAAGCCGACGAAGAAGGCGTGAAGATAAAAAACACCCTCAACTCCATGGGCGCCAAAGGCGTCGTGTGCAACTTCGTTCGTAAATCCTCAATGATGACCGGCTCCGCCAGCACTTCTGCAACGTCAAAGATAGATAGCCTTGGAGAGTCAGTAAGCGCTTACTGTCAGATCATGCACGACACTGACGGCGGTTTTGATGTAAAGGCATTGGGCGCCCTTTGCAGCGACATCCTGCTTGAAGCGGAAACCGGAACTTCAGAATGATCACCGGCAAATACCAGTGGGCTGTGAATATCCTGAACAACGGAGGGACGGTCACACTCCATCGTTTTACATACCGCAGTGAACGAGTGCGCTACAAGCTCAACCGTCTTTATCGTGACGGAGTCTTAGATCGCGCTTTGTACAAAACTCACCTGGAGTTTCGTCTCAAGAAAGATCAGCCAAAGCTGACTAACCTGGCATCCAAAATAAAACATACAGAGAAAAGCACATGAAATTTTTGTCAATGAAGGTTGAGAACTTCATGGCGCTGGCCGAAGCGGAAGTTGAACTCTCCGACCGCGGGCTGGTGCTGATCCAGGGTATCAACACTGACGACTCATCAGCTTCCAGCAATGGCGCTGGCAAGTCCACCCTCATGAACAGCTTAATGTGGTGCATCTATGGCGAAACAGCCCACGGTGTGAAGGGTGACGATGTTCTGTCAACGGGGAACGAGAAGAACTGTCGCGTTCAAGTGACCATAGAGGACGAAGGCAAAAAGTTCGCGATCATCCGTCACCGCAACCACAAAGAGTTTAAAAACCGTCTGATTGTTCGTGGTGAAGATGGCGACATGACTAAAGGCAAAGACACGCTTACGCAGGAGCTTGTCGAACGGCTGATTGGTGCATCGAAGGAAGTGTTCACCGCATCGATTTATGCAAGCCAGGAGGCTATGCCAGACCTGCCGGGCATGACTGACAAGAACCTTAAAGCGATAGTGGAAGAAGCTGCTGGCGTTGACCGTTTGACCCGGGCGTATTCAATTGCTCGCGAACGAGCAAATGCAGCTGCCGCGCGCGTAGATAACGTTAAGACCAAGATGGAAGGCACTCTGTCGCTGGTGGACTCAGCTGAAACAGAGCTGAAGTCTGCAAAGGCATCCTCAGAAGAGTGGGAAAAGAGCCGCAGCCAGCGTTTGGAAAAGTCCCGCGAAGATCTGACCGGCGCTGAAGTTGAGCTGGCAGAGGCGGAGCTGGAGCTGCGAACCATTCCAGAACAGATCCGCGATAAGCAGAACGCCATTACCGCAGAGCGTGAAAAACTGGCAACTAAAGATGAACACGACAAAAAGCTGGTTCGTGTCCGGGCTGTTATTTCCGAAGCGGAAGGCAACATCCGTTCCGCAGAGACGTTAAAAGCGTCAGCGGTTAAACGTGCCCACAATAACAAAGCGCAGGCTGATGCCATTGATTCCAAGGTTGGCACTCCGTGCCCAACATGCGGAAAGGTTTATTGCAGCGAAGATTTATCAACCGTTAAGGAGAACTATATTGGCCAGGCACGCAGTGAAATTGCAGAAGCGCAGGCATCAGCAGCGACAGTGGCTGAACAGCAAGGCCGTCTTGATAAAGCGCGCGGCATCGAGCGAGCACTTATCGACGCAACACCAGACGTCTCAGCCATCGTTGCCCGAATCCAGCAGCTGAATGGTGAGCTAAGCACCTTAAACAAGCGCTCCGGTGAGCTGGGTTTGCTTGAGACCACCTTCCGTCGCGCTAAGGCTGAAGTGGACCGTGTTATGGTAGAAGTGAATCCGTTTCTGGCGAGCATTACGCGCCATGAAGAGAGCCTGCGCGCCAATAAATCTAAATATGCTGAACTTAAAACAGAACTTAAAAACCATCAGGATCAGGCTCAGCTGCTTGAGAAAGCGCGCCAGGTATATTCCCCAGCCGGTGTCCGTTCGCACATTCTCAGCTCAGTGACGCCGTTCCTGAACATGCGCACCGCCGAATATCTCAACACGCTGTCTGACGGCAATATCGTTGCTGAATGGTCAACCATGGAGACCACCAAGAAAGGTGAGATCCGTGACAAGTTCAACATCAATGTGTCGAAAGCCGGTTCCAGCAAATCATTCATGGGTTTATCCGGTGGTGAGAAACGCAAGGTGCGAATTTCTTGCTCACTGGCATTGCAGGATCTGGTGGCCAGCCGCGCCAGCAAAAACATCCAGCTGTTTATCGGTGATGAAATTGATGATGCGCTGGACTCAGCAGGACTTGAGCGCTTGATGGGCATCCTTGAGACCAAGGCGCGCGAGCGTGGCACCGTGATGATCATCAGCCACAAAGAAATGAAATCATGGTTCCGCGAAACTATCACCGTTGAAGTGAAGGATGGCCGCAGCTATGTCAGTTAATGAGCTGAGTTACATCCAGTTCCGGCAAGTGGTTTCTGTACTGGCATCCATTAACCTCCTGTCGGATTACGTGGACGAGCCGGTACGGCCTAAGTGGTACTTCGAGCTAAGCGAGGTAGATGACGCGCAGCGCGCCGCGTTAACGGAGTTGCTTGACGCCAGCCCGGTCATGACGACGCTGACGCATGAAAGCAATATAAAGCCGCTTATGATCAACTTAGCAGATCCGAGCGGCTATCTGCCTCGCGAGTGCGGTCTGGTCACTTTGAGTGACGTAAACACCTTGACCATGAGTATTGGCGACCCGTCACTGTATCTGGATAGCCAGCAAATCAGCGCGTTCAACACTTTTATCCGCCGTCTAAAAAACAAATCGGAGCTGGTGGCCAGCGGTGGCACTGCATTCGAAAGCGTTGCTATCAAATTCGAAGAAGGTGATGACCTCATCCGAAACACTATTGTTGAGTTTAAGGATGGCAAAGGTGAGACCATTTTTGTCGCTGACGGCGATACACATGAAAATGTTAAGCACAATCTGCCGAAGAACTACTTAAGTGAATTGTGTGAGTTCGTTGCGCAAACAATGATGACCTCAGAGGATGATGATTCATTGTTCAATGAGCTGCTGGGCGTACCATCAAGAAGCCAGCAAAAAGATGAACCGGTTAAAACGCAGGAAGCCCACCCTCAGTGGGGAACATGGTAAGGAGACCATATGAGTAAGTTGATTAAAATCGTCGGGTTAGACCCCAGCATGAGTAACTTTGGCATCGCTGCTGGCACACTCGATCTGGACACCAATGAAGTTAAGGTCACGCGCTTTGAGCTGGCTGAAACGAAGGCCGGTGGCAAGAAGAAAACGGTTCGCGTGAACAGCGACGATCTACGCCGCGCAGGTGAGATTTGGGCGAAAGCAAAGCCAATGATAGATGAGGCACATATCGTTTTTGCTGAGCTGCCGGTGGGTAGCCAATCGTCTCGTGCTCAGACCAGCTATGGCATTTGCATTGGCGTTCTGGCAAGCATTCAAAAGCCGCTAATACAGATTACCCCTGACGAAATTAAGAAGTATGTCGGCGGTAAAGCGAGTGTTGCCAAAGAGGACATCATTGAATGGGCTATTCAGGAGCAACCAGACGCCCCCTGGCTGCGCCACAAGTCCAAAGGTGAAATGGTGCTGACCGGCAAGAATGAGCACCTTGCTGACGCTGTAGCGGCGATTTACGTGGGTTTAGATACTGATCAATTCAAGCAGGTGGTAAGCGTACTGAAAGCAATTTTATGATTTATCGTTGATAGGTGGTCAACTACCTACTATCATGACGGCCACTATATGTAGTGGCCTTTTTATTGGGAAAACACATGATTAACATTCAGAAACGTGACGGGCGATCGGAGCCACTGAGCGAAGATAAGTATAACCGCGTGGTAATGTGGGCGGTCGAAGGCGTTGAAAACGTCAGTGCATCAGCCATTGCCCTCGGTGCTTCTGCCAGCATTTTTGACGGCATGACCACCAGCCAGTTGCATGATGCGCTGGTGAAAGCCGCAGCTGATTTGATCAGCCCGGAAACTCCGAACTACTCCCAGGTTGCAGCCCGTCTTAATCTGTTCAAAATGCGCAAAGATGCGTTTGGTCAGTACGAATACCCCGACCTGTACATGCACATCGTGAACCTCGTAAATCGTGGCATTTACGATGAAGATTTGTTGAAACGCTATCATCCAAACGAAATCAACGAGCTGGGCAAATATCTCGATACCGCTCGCGATGATCTGTTTGGCTACGCGGCCACCGTGCAGCTGCAGGGCAAATATCTTGTCCAGAACCGCGTCACTGGAAAAATTCACGAAGCACCGCAACACATTTATATGCTGGTGGGCATGTGTCTGTTCCAGGATTGGCAGGACGGCACCAGTGGTAAAACTCGTCTGGAAATGGTCAAAGGCTTCTATGATGTCACCAGTACATTCAAGCTCTCATTGCCAACCCCAATCATGGCAGGCGTTCGCACACCGACGCGCCAGTTCTCAAGCTGCGTACTGATTGAATCTGGCGACAGTCTGAAGGCCATTAATGGTACAGCTGCCGCGATCGTCGATTACGTTTCTCAACGTGCCGGCATCGGCATTAGCTTTGGCCGCATCCGTGCGCTGGGAAGCGAAATCCGTGGTGGCGAAGCGACCCACACTGGCGTTATCCCGTTCCTGAAGCACTTCCAGACAGCCGTGAAATCCTGTTCGCAGGGCGGTGTTCGTGGCGGCGCAGCTACTGCGTATTATCCGTTCTGGCATCTGGAAACTGAAAGCCTGCTGGTGCTGAAAAACAACCGCGGTGTGGATGAGAACCGTGTACGCCATCTTGACTACGGTGTGTTGCTGAACCGTCTGATGTACCGCCGTCTTATTCGTGAAGAGAACATCACTCTGTTTAGTCCGAATGATGTGCCTGGTCTGTATGACGCTTATTTCGAAGATCAGGATCTGTTCGAAGAGCTTTACCTGAAATACGAGGCTGACCCGGCTATTCGCAAGAAGAGTGTTTCTGCCGTTGAGCTGTTCTCTTCCATGATGCAGGAGCGCGCCTCTACCGGTCGTATTTATATCGGCAACGCTGACCACATGAACGAGCATAGCTCCTTCATCCAGAGCATTGCGCCAGTGCGTATGTCAAACCTGTGTGCTGAAATTACGCTGCCAACCAAACCGCTGGTGAAAACTGACGATCCCAACGGCGAGATCGCTCTTTGCACACTGTCGGCGTTTAACCTCGGCGCCATCGATTCTCTGGGTGACCTGCAGGAAGTCGCATTCTTTGCAGTCGCGGCACTCGACTCACTGCTTGATTACCAAAACTACCCAATGGAAGCCGCAGAGCGTGGAGCAAAAGCGCGCCGCAGCCTGGGTATTGGTGTAACCAACTTTGCGTATTACCTGGCGAAGAATGGCTTTAAATACTCCGATCTCGAAGGCAACAAGCTTGTTCACGAAACGTTTGAAGCGATTCAGTATTACCTTCTGGACGCCAGCTGTAAATTAGCTGAAGCGAAAGGCGCGTGTGAGTGGTTCGACGAAACCAAATACTCTCTCGGCCAGCTGCCAATTGACCATTATCGCAAGTCCCTGGATGGTCAGGAGATCAATGCGAAGCATCCGCTGCTACTCCCATGGGAACAGCTGCGCCACCGCATCAAAGTGCATGGTCTGCGTAACTCTACGCTTACAGCTCAGATGCCGTGCGAAACGTCGAGCCAGATCACCAACTCTACGAACGGCATCGAGCCGCCGCGCGGCGCTGTGTCCATCAAATCCTCCAAAGAAGGCGCCATCAAAATGGTTGTGCCTGATTTTGAGAACCTGAAAGGGCAATACGAATACCTGTGGGATATGCCGAGCAACTACGGCTATCTGACCAAAGTGGCAATCATTCAGAAGTTCTTCGACCAGTCTATTTCGACCAACACGAACTATGACCCTGAGCGCTTCCCTAATGGCAAAGTCCCAATGGAAACGCTGCTTGATGATCTGCTCACCGCCTACCAGCTGGGCATTAAAACTCTCTATTACCACAACACGCGCGACGGTGCCGGCCAAACGGAAGACACCAGCGATGTGACCAGCGCGCTCCAGGCTAATCAAGAGCCAATTCTTGACGACGAGCCTGATTGCGACACCTGCACCATCTAAGCGTGGGGCAGCCGCCCCACCGTCTCCAATCAATTGAACACCTGTGCCAGCGCATCACAATGCTGGCACGTAAAACAACGAGGAAAACACATGAGCCAATATTCAACGTTCCGGCTTGGGGCGAACGACGCGACAAAAGAACCTATGTTCCTTGGCCTGTCAGTAAACGTATCTCGCTATGACCAGCAAAAATATCGCCTGTTTGAGAAGCTGATCGAGAAGCAGCTCTCTTTCTTCTGGCGCCCTGAAGAAGTGGACATTTCTAAAGATCGCATTGAGTTCAACAACAAACTGCAACCGCATGAGCGACACATCTTCCTGAGCAACCTCCGTTACCAAACTCTGCTGGACTCCGTACAGGGTCGCAGCCCGAACGCTACATTGCTGCCGCTGGCGTCCATTCCAGAGCTGGAGACGTGGATTGAAACGTGGTCATTCTCAGAGACCATTCATAGCCGCAGCTACACGCACATCATTCGTGGCATGGTCGATAACCCGGCTGAAATTTTCGACGGCATTGTGAGCGATGAAGAAATTGTGAGCCGCGCCGCATCGGTTACTGAGCAGTATGACGCCCTGTATCAGCTGATCTGCGCTCGCGAGTATCTATCAGAGCAGGAAGGCCGTTTTGATGAGATTTATGGCGAACTTGCCATGGAGAAACAGGTTTACCGCACCCTGGTAGCAGTAAACGCTCTGGAGGCAATCCGCTTCTATGTCAGCTTCGCCTGCACGTTTTCTTTTGGTGAGCGTGGACTACTGGAAGGCAATACAAAAATTATGCGCTTCATCGCGCGTGATGAGGCTCTGCATTGTCACTCTACAGAAATGATGATCAAGTACATGCGCGTCGGCAAAGAGGGTGAGCAGTGGAAGGCTGTGGCTGATGAGCTTGAGCCCTTTGTTTACCAGACCATGAAGGACGTGGCTGAGCAGGAGATGCGCTGGGCAGAACACCTTTTCAAAGATGGCTCTATGATCGGCCTCAATGCAGAAATCCTGAAGCAGTATGTGAAATATCGCACCAACGTTAGCCTGCGTCGCATGGGGCTTAAGCCAATTTTCGAAGATGCTTTGAATGATCCACTGCCGTGGATGAACAAATGGCTGCTGAGTGACCAAGTGCAAGTGGCGCCGCAAGAAGTTGAGGTTAGCTCATATCTGGTTGGGCAGATCGACTCAACGGTGAGTTCGAAGAGCCTGAAGAAGTTCGCCGACATTTGATGAATTTACGTGTTGGATGCCTACGTCCAACACGTTACTATGTTGAAAATAAAGTGATTGTTTATATAAATAAGGAAACAAGATGTTTACTGGCATTATGGACAAAGTGAAGCTGTTCGGTGACAAAGTTGTCGGCTTCAAGCCAGATCTTTACGAGCTGCATCCGGGTTATGGCGATCATACTCTGGACATCTATGAGATGGTTAACCAATTCCACGGGCTGTTTCAGCATCCTCAGCGTATAGCTGCAACACCGGCGCTGCTTCGCTTACGTGCAAAACTTATTCGCGAAGAAGCTGTTGAAGAAGGCATCCCAGCTGCCGATAACTCAAATTTAGAGAAGATATTGGATGCGATGGCCGACTTCCTCTATGTCGGTATTGGCACTATGGTGGCGATCCGCGGCGGCGCACCTATGGGGATGAGTATTTATACCCAGGATCAAAGCGTAGGTCGATTCCATGAGACTTTGTCTATGACTTCCGCAGCGATCGATGATGTGAAGCTACCGTTTTATGAAGCTGGCAAAGTCGCTGATGAGCTTGAGGCTCTTGCGACCAAAATTGAGTCAGAGAATTTGTCAGAAGGTGCTCTTATTAACGAGCTGCGCCGAGTCCTGAACATGCTTTATGTCGCCTGCAGCATGACCTATCGCCTGGCTGATTTAATGGACATCAACATTGTAGAGCTGGTGGCGGAAGTTCACCGTTCCAACATGACGAAGCTGTGGCCGGGTGACGATGCAGAGCGGGCTGTGGCGGTGGATCGCTGCCAGTACGACCATTCAGATCTGGGCTTCCGTGCTTGTGAAGGTACTGATTTAAGAATCGGATTCCGCATCTCAGATGGCAAAATCCTCAAGTCACCAACCTACAGTGAAGCTGATCTGGTTGGCTTTGTTGCGACGGCTAAGACGTCTACTATTGTGAAGGAATTATGAAGATGCGCCTTGTAGTTAAATGGCTATAAAGGTATATTTGATTCTTATGCGAAATAAACCTTATCAGAATATCTGATTTATAGGCGCCCTTCTGGGCGTCTTTTTTTTTGCTTTTAAGTTATAGGGTTGCTTTGATGGCGCTCTTTTTTTACTTATTATAAGATAGGTATTCACATACCTATCAAAGAAACCAAGATGACAAGTTTACTCAACAAACCTTTCACTAATGGCCTGGCGACGGATTACACATACCGTTCAGTAATTAGCCGGGTTCAATCAGAAGGCATGGCCTCTGGCGACAGAACTGGAACCGGCACAAAAGGAACCTGTTTCTTAGCAACCGATTACCTGCTGACTGGTGCATCAGTGCCACTTGTTTCCAGCAAAAAAACCAACCTCAAACCTCTTCTGGTTGAGCTGGAGTGGTATCTCAAAGGCACTGGCAATATCGGCTTCCTGAAAGAGCATGGCGTCAAAATCTGGGACGCATGGGCCGATGAGAACGATGACCTCGGGCCGGTCTACGGAAAGCAATGGCGCAGCCTGGAAGACACCCGGATTATACTTAGCAGCGATCTACAAAAATATCTTGAGCGCGGTTACTTGCTTGAAACTGAAATCGACGACAAACGTTCCCTTGTCACCAGAAACGTTGACCAGTTGGCGCGTATCGTTAACACGCTTCGCACTAACCCATCCGATCGCCGAATGCTGATGAGTGCATGGAACGTGGCTCAGCTGGAAGACATGGCACTGCCACCTTGCCACTTTGCGTTTTACGTGTGGAGTCGTGAGCTGGATTTCCCAACCCGTTTGTCGATGGCGAGTGATGTCGGCCGGACGCACTCTCAGTACGGGCATGAAAGCATGTATAGCCGCCTGCTTGAGCTGCTGGATTCTGGCACTGAGATTAATGACGAGCTGATGGACAGCCTGGGTATTCCAAAGCGAGTTCTTTGCTCTACGGTAATGCAGCGCAGCGTTGATGTGTTTGTCGGTATGCCTTTCAACATTGCTGGGTACGGCATCCTGACTCACTTCATTGCCCAAATTACCGGCCACATGGCCGCGTCTCTGACTCATTACGGATGTGACGTCCATCTCTATGACAATCACCAAGAGGCGGTTGAAGAACTTCAGGCGCGCGAGATCCCCAAAAGCTCTGACCCGGTGGTCATCCTTCCCGAAGCATGGGAAGAGATTGACGATTTCCGCTGGGATGGCGTCGTGGTTGAAGGCTATGAACCACTGCCATGGATCAAGGTTCCGGTGGCGGTGTAGCAATGGCCAGGGGAATGATTGTTTTTTGTGAGATCGACAATGTTTTGGCTGAGGTAAATCACCGCAGCTCATTGTCGGCCGAGGATGATCGTCTGGTAATGGGCGATGGTCTTATCTTCCCCACCAGCCGAATGCTCCGGGGCTTCATGCGCTCCGGGGCAGAAATTGCTTTGGTTTCAAATCGCTCAGCCAAATTGAGTGAGGCTACGAAGCAATGGCTAAAAGGGGCTGGCATTGATTACGACTGGCTTTACTTCGGCGGAATGACGCCCAAGTACGGAGCTTTTTTGAAAAAGACTTTGCAGGAGCATCGGGTCGATCGACTTATTGCAGCGGTAGGCGCCAGCCAAGAGTTTGTCAGCGTAATGGCAAGCCACCCAAACCGCCCTGTTTGTTATGTCGTCCGAAAGGGAGAGTGACCATGTTTATGATTGCTGCGGTGGCCAAGAACGGCGCCATCGGAAAAGGGAATCAGCTGCCATGGCGCAGCAAAGAAGATCTGCAAATTTTCAAGCGCATGACGACCGGTAAGATTGTAGTTATGGGGCGTAAAACAGCGGAAAGCCTGGGTAAGCCACTGCCTGACCGTGTGAACGTTGTTATCAGCCGTGATGCAGCTCGTGTACCGGCTGGATTCGCCCATCTCAGAGGTATGTCTGATGTGGCTAAGTTGTCGGTCTATTCAAACTGCGAGGTGGCCATCATTGGGGGCGCTGATATTTATCGTCTCGCTTTGCCATACGCTCATCGCGTTTACCTCACCCACCTTGATATTGAAGTGCCAGACGCAGATACCTTCTTTCCAATGGAAGAAATGGCCGCCGCAAATCTGATTTCGCTTGAGACGTTAGTGGTTCAAGAGGAAACGGAAACAACTCCAGCCTTTAAACAAGTTGTTTATGGAGATAAAGAATGGATCGCATAGGTTTTGCTGGCGCCCAGGGAACGGGCAAAACGACTTTAGCCAAGCGTCTCGCACTTAAGTACGGTTACAGGTTTGTCGATGCTGGCGTCGGCGCGCTGATGAGTAAGCTAGGTGTTGTGGTTGGCAAAGAAATGCCTCTCTTCGAACGACTGCAGGTGCAGCTGGCCGTCGCGAACCACATTGCCGACAAATCCAGTGGCTCAGGCAGTTTCGTTATGGATCGAACGCCAATTGACGTTATGGCCTACACCATCGACCTCCTCCACCAGGTTAATGATGATCGTTGTGTTTCGCTGTTCAATGAGATTCAACAGGTGTGCTCGCGAACCGCAATCGCGAACTACAACGTGATTGTTGGTTTGCGCCCGGGGATCGAGCTTTCTCAAGAGGACAAAGATCGAGAGCAGCGAGGCTCTCTCGACCCTTTGTATGTTCGCCGAATTGATGCGCTGGTGTGTGGCGAACTGAACAATCTCAACCTCTTTGAGAACAAGCGGAATCTTACAGTCGGCTTTTTCCCGCCAACTTTAACGGATCTGGATGCGCGGATTACTTCATTTAGCCAATACATTCGAAATTCCGCAGCAGCACACAAGCGGCCAGTCGATAGCGCCTTGCACTAAGTGTTGAACCCCTCTCGTGGTGCGCAACAATACGCGCACCACATGATCACGGAATACAAGCATGACCACCGACCTTCTCTTGCAGGATGAAATCGACCGGAAGACGGTTGAAGCGCTCGAACGAGTGGTGATCGAATTTGAGTCAAAACTTCTGACTGCTCGTGAGGCAAGAATTGCCATCCGCGCAGTGTTTGAGAGTGTTCAGGGGCTGCTGACTGAATCCATCAGCGAAATACTAAATCAGGTGATGACTCAGTTTGCTAACGAACCAGGTAAGCCCATTTTTCCCATGCACCTGGCAATGCCAGGCGGCAACACTATTTTCATCAGCGTTGATCTCGACGACAAAACGATGCGTGTCCTAAACGTTACCACCGGTGCTGAGCTGGCCAAGGTCGTGTGCGACACGCAGACCGAGACAATCAAAAAGGCAGCTGCGTTTGCCAAAAACGCCATTGTCAAAGGAGCTAAAAAATTATGATCGCAACCGGGCTGGACATTGAATCAACTGGGCTGGACTTCCGCGGTGGCCATCGAGTCATCGAGATCGCCCTATCCTCCTACAACATCATCACCAAAGAGAAGATAGCAAGCCTGGAGATGCGCTTTAACCCGCGGCGAACCATCCAACCAGAAGCGCAAAAGGTGCATGGCATCTCATTAGAGATGCTGGCCACCGCTCCACTCTTTGAAGACAAAGCCCCTGAGCTTATCGCGATGTTGGACGCCAGCGACTTTTACATTGCTCACAATGGAGAAGGCTTTGATGGCCCGTTCCTGCAACATGAGTTCAATCTCTCTGGTCACACCATGCCAGACAAGCCCATGTTTGACACGATGTTAGAGGGGCTGTGGGCTACAGAAGATGGGAAGCGCCCTCGTCTGCAAGAGCTGGCTTTTGCGTTGGGGCTGGTCTATGACACGGAGAAAGCGCATAGCGCCCTCTACGATGTAGATCTGATGATGGAATGCTTCTTCCTTGCGCGCGAGAAATACGGTCTATTCCAACTATCTTTCTAACCTTGCACAATGGCCGCGCTAAGCGGCCTATTTACATGGGTAAATAGTAATAAAAGCTTTGAGAGCAGCAGCTTCAAGTGGACTATCTCCCATATTCTTTATGACACGTTGACCTTCTTCCCCCTTGAGGTAGCTTTGCAATGTCAACTCCAACATATCTCCATTAATAATTAAACTATTCGGTGTACAAAAAAGTGGCTTTTGATTAATGACGTCTGAAAAGGCATTTGAAGTATTAAAACCACTGGCGACACCATTAAGGTATGCCTTGTAAATTTGCACATTACTATTCGTTACGCCTTTGGATGCAACTTCATGATATTTAAGGTAATCATTTACAGAAAAAATATTTGCTGAGGATGAAATTGCAGGGAAGGAACAGAGGGCTGCAACCAAAAGGAATATTGTTTTTTTCATACTTAAATTAAATTTTATAGAGAGGGGATAACTATGTTAAACCAACCTATGACGGTTTCAAAATATTTCTGAGCCTAACTTAATTGCTTTTTCCCCTAACTCAGTTTGGCAAAATAGTTGTCATCACGAAGTACATTTAAAACAAAGAAAGGAAAAGCACATGTCCAACGCAGCCCAAACAAACGTTTCTGATCTCGATGCTCTGTCTGCGATCTTGGCATCCCTTGATGAAACCCCAGCCGCCGCTGACAGTCAGATGAAAGGCATCGATTCTTTGCTCGATGAGCTGGAAACGAACGCAGCTGAGGCCGCCACATCGACACCAGAGAGCATCGCGGCAAAGATCGAAAACGAATTACCGGTTACGCCAGCTGCTGCTTCAGGTGATATGGAACAGGTGATCATTGATTTAGAAGAGTCGAACACGGCCACACCGCCAGAGAAATCAACGGAGATTTTGGCCGGTGGCGAAGAGAATATTCTCCCGGTGATAGAAGAACCGGCCGCACCTGAAGTTCAGGAGGAAAAGCAACCTGAACCTAAGCCTAAAAAAGCCAGCACACCTCGTGGTGCTCGATTCACCTTTGACGGTAAGGACGATGCCTTCTTTGAGAAAGCTGGCCTGCAGCGCGAGGATTTCATGAAGTGCTACAACGAGGCTCCAGTGAAGGCAATGGACAAAATCCAAAACATTATGCACTGGTTCAGTGGTGGCCCAGATCTGAGCGTGTATACCCGTATTTCGTTACACTCATTAATCGCTGACAAAACGGCCAGCAGCAATAGCCTCAAATTGGCTATGATGAGCTATCCAGAGAAGCCCTATCCAGTTGGCACTGCCTCCACTCAGGCTGGCCAAATGATGGCAGTATTTCCGGCGCTGGGTATCGCTGAGAAAGATGGGAAATCGTTAACCCTTAATGCTGATTCTCCTATCGTCAAAAAGTTTATGGCGGAAGAGTAAAGAGACCATCTAAATTCGCCCACGGGAAGGACGCTGTGGGCTTAACGCAAATAAACAATACAAACCCATCCACTTCGCTAGAAACGCTTCCCTCGCGCTTCCCTGAACGTATTTTTCATGCTGATATAGTCAAACAAAAACAATACCACTCTGGGGTAGAGGGAATGACAACAGTAACCACTGAGAAAGAACTCGCACAAGCAATAAAATCTAACCAATCCACTATTACCATCACCGGCGATCTGTCTAAGAAAACATTAAAAATTCACGCGACAGGCTCTGTTGCATGGGCGGTCGTAGCCGCCAGTCTTATCGTGGCGGGAGGCGCAGCGTTTGTAACCATGGGATCTGGTGGAACCGCGACCCCCGTTGCAGCCCCCACCGCTGCACTGGCAGGTGTTGGCGCAACGTCGGTGCTAGGTATTGGCGCTACCACGTCAGCCATCAGTGTGATCTTGGCCTCTGGGGGCGTAGCTGCTGGGATGAAAACCCTTAAGTCCCTTAGAAAATATAAAGTCGTCGAGAAATCAGAAGGTATGCTTGTCCTAAACCGTAGATAACATGAGGGCGCTTCGCGCCCTTATTGCATTGCGAACGGAAAAATAATTTGCGATCATGTAGGTAGTTAACTACCTACCGAGAATTATCATGATTGCCGCAGAGAAGATTAAAAAGCGCGAGCGTGACAAAGAGCTGCGCGACCTGTGGCGCACTCCACGATGGCTATTTGAGGCCATTCAGAAATACCTGGGCATCCAGTTTAACGTTGACGTGGCTTGTGATGCCGGCAACGCGCTGCTGCCTGGCTTTATCGGCAGGGAAAGAGACGCGCTTGTTTGTGAGTGGGGCGAGCCAGGCACAAATGCTTTTCTCAATCCGCCTTATTCCAAGATTAAACCCTGGATAGAGGCTGCTATGCGTGAGCAGCGTCGCGGCGTATCGACAGTAATGCTGATCCCCCAATCACTTGATACCGCCTGGTATGAGTTCGCTACTGAATCAGCTAATGAGACGGTGGTGCTGACCGGTGGGCGTGTAGCCTTTCTGGAACCAGACGTGGAGCTGGGGTTGGTAGAAGTACGTGAAAACCCAGGTGGTAGTATGCTGGTGGTCTTCCGCGGCCACTGCCACCAAGCTGGGCACATTCTTCGCAAGGTTTCACTGCCAGTAATGAAAGAGCTGGGTGGTTATGATCCTTTAAAAGCAATCAGAAAGAAGCGCCCCTCCAAGAAGAAACAACCCACGTTGGAGCTGGCAGCTTAGCACCACCACAAACCCAATTTATCCAACCTGCTTCCGTATATTTATATACTGGTTAGTTATTTATTTATAGAGAAGCAGGTCGGTCGTAAGCAACCCACCAGCCCTTGTCATACCTGGTTTTTTTGGTAGATCACCTTCCCAGAAAAATTATGATCGCTGGACATCAATCAGAAGGAATTACACATGGCACACCCTACCAACGTAGTGGCACTGATCGACACTGATTTTCTCGCCAATGCACGTCAGCTACTAAAAAGCCGCGATCAGTCATTCACGCTTTATGAGTGGGCGCTTAAGGCGATCCGCGGTGGGCAGCATACAAATGAAGTTGAGCAGCTGATCGGCGAGTTAATCAACGAAGTTCATGGGCTGAATGTTCAACTTCACGGACGCACTGAGCAGAAAGCCACCGCTTAAAATAGTAACGCTGTTAAATAGTCATTTAGCTATTTACCGTCTGATCTACCAGTGCTAACATCCCGCCGTCATTTTTCGGAATGGCTCGGCAGATGGGTGGAGGATTATGGCGCTGGCGTCTGCTTAAAGGAACCTGTTACCAGCGATCGAACCGGGACGCGAAAGCCGCTCGGGGAGAGGGAGAATCAAAGCAGGAGAGAAAAGGAGTCACTGTAGGTTGTCGAAACCAGACGAGTTCCAAGAGGTTGGTGTCTGGTGTTCCCCTCCTACAGTGAGGAAGGATCTCGATTCTGGGGTATTGCTGCCCACAACCTTCCTAACCGGGACTGGCATTAGATCTCGGTCATAGTTTCTGGCTATGATTTGCTCAGGTTAGCGTGGGTTTCAGCGCCCTGCTTCCCTGGGTGAATTATATCCAGAACACACAACCTCTCACTCCGTTCGAGGGAAACCTCACATTCGTTCGGTTTCTCACTTCTAAACCCATTCTGGGTATTGTATATATTTTTCAATTAGTTAATTGTTTCGCGCGAGAAATTTCCGAATTTCCTTGATCTATGTCATTCATCATATATGATTTGGTTAATGGAAATTATGGGGTGTTACATGAAAAAGTTAGACATTAGTGATCACATTTATACCAGGTTGGCTAAACACGCAGTTGGCTTTGAAACCCCTGAAAGCGTAATCGAACGACTGCTAGATGCTTATGAAATTGTTCCGGGGCAGAAGCCGAAATTGACCTTCATACCTGAAAACGAAGAAGAATTTAAAGCAAGACTAGTTGAGTCTCGTCATGCTTACGTCGAACTCAGAATGGAAGATGGCACGATTCAGGCCGGTGAATGGAGTGCTCATTCATTCAAAGATAGCTCGAACTTAAGAGCGAATATCTGGTCGGGTTATCTTCGGAACTGGTCGAAAAGGGGAATCGTTGCAGCAACTTTTGAGGTCGTAATGTCCCCAAACAGTGAAGACAAAATAGTACAATCCGCTGAATTCGAAAAGTATGTAATTAACCAACACGCAAGTGGCTCCATTTCCGTTAAGGTTAACGATATGGATGCAAGACCAGTCAAACCAATGCTGAGGAAGATAGCTGAGGCACTCGATGTCAGCATCGTCAATTCAAACAACAATGATCTAAATACGCGCCAGCTTGGGGCATCCATTATCAAAGCTCTTACCCCCCCATGAGGGGGTTTTTAAACAATCATTTAATAAGTAGTTGACTACCTACATTTAAAATATTAAATTGACCGCGTCAGGACGACGACGGCGCTGGTTTAGCGCTTGCTCCATGGACGGAGCACAAACACGGCTGGGTTCGCCCAGCCGTAACTCTTTGTGTCTCAAGAAGGGATTCGTTTGTGAATATGTTGTTGTCTTACGCAGACGTTTTGACCGGCATTAAAACCGGCGCCTCCTTCGCACGTCAGAAATGGCCTGCCGACACATCCATACGACTCCGCACCGGGGTGATCAGCTCAAGCGAATACCAGAAAACTGAAGGCAAAGTGTTCTTCGGCCTTCCACTTAACCTTTTTGAAGTCCACCAGCCAGACGGTTACACCGTATTTCCTGGTTTAGAGATGGTTCTTCCAAATGGCAAGGTGGTTGATTACCTAGCTTCGATGATTGACCAGCTCGCCTGCGATTGGAAACGAGTGGAAGCTAAATGATCAGCTATTTGTTCTTCAAGCGCCGCTACGAGCGCCAGCTTCGGCAGATGGAAATCCGCATCCATGAACTTGAGTCACGTTGCGATCGCCTGTCCGATGCTTTGGTTACGTTCGGCACCGCAGCCGGTGTAAAGCATGTCGAGAAGCAACGTGGCCGTTCTGAAGTGGAGTTGTGGGGGTTGTCCGATCCGCCAGTTTTTATAGGGAAGGAAAAATCTCATGCAGCAGTACCAGCTTCAACGACTTCGGCGCGCAGCGCAGCCCCTGTTAGTGATGTTAACCATGTGCCTTTTGTGTACATCGATAACGACGATGTTCCAGCTCGGGCCAGCGTCTCTCAGAGTGCCAGCAGTTCGCACCATAGCAGCCCCGCAAGCAGTTGCTCCGTCAGCAGCAGTTCCAGCCACACCAGCCACCATTCTTCCCACGGGAGCCATAGTGGATTCGACCATGGCGGTGGAAGCTATGACTCAGGCAGTTCCTTCGATTCAGGTGGATCGTTCGGCTGCGATTAAAGGAGACGCCTGATGTGGTTCAAAGGCTTAGTGCTTTTTGGTTTTGTGGTGATTGTTTCGTGGATCACCAATCTCGTGAAGGTTTTCACGACTGACATCCCGGCGCCCCTCTGGGGAGGCAAAGAGATTGCCAGAGTAATCGGCATTTTCATTCCGCCCCTGGGTGCAGCGCTCGGATTCTTTTAGCACGTAACGTAGTGCTTTTACCCCGTTTTGGGCGCGCTACGATATGACCACTTAGAAAACAAGTTGTTAAATAAACAAAGGAAAAACGCATGTTAGGTTTGTTCAAAAAGAAAACTCGTAAAGTTGTTGCTGAAGTTAAAAAGATGGAAAACCGCGATGCGGTTGAGGCAACAGTATGGGGTGCTTATTCCATCGCATATGCAGATGGCACCTGTGATTCCAAAGAGATCGCAACTCTGGAGAAAACCATCTCTGCGCTGCCGGCGTTCGCTCCGTTTGCTGGCGAAATCGCCCAGATGAGCAGCAATATCCGTGCTCGCTATGAAGCATCCCCTCGCTCCGCTAATGCAGAAGCTCTGCGTCAGTTGGCGGATGTTGCAGGCACTACTGATGCAGTTGATGTGCTGTGTCTGTGCCTGGACGTTGCTGATAATGATGGTATCGGTGAAGAAGAAGAGAAGCAGCTGAAGAAAATTGCCCAGGCGCTGCAGCTGCCTCTGGATCAGTACATCTGATGATGCGAAACATTCGCCTCGGCGCAGCCGGATTTTTTGCACTGCTCGCGGTCATGGTGGATTTTGCCAGCCGGTTGATGTCAGTGCTCACCGATGGCGCATTACTGGCGGTCGCAGTTGTCATTCTTCTACCGCTACTGAAAAAGCAGTAACCAAAGGCGTCTTCGGACGCCTTTTTATTCGCTCCACTCCCCTGCCCAAGCCGAACCAAATTGCTTAGTGGCCTTTTCCGATGGTGGCAATATACATCCATCGAGAAAACAAGTTGTTATCACAAATAAGAAAACAAGGAAAAGCACATGTGTATTTTATGCGAATTGAAAAAAGCCGCCGCCAAGCAATCTGAAGAGCGCACCTCTGAAGTCAGCCTCTCAGAAGTGGCCAAACATGCTCGTGCTCTGATCGCTAAAGAGAACCTGCATCCTGTAGAGGTCATTTACGCACTGCAATTCCTGATGCCGGTAATGAAAGACCCTGAGATGATGCTGGAGCTGCTTGTTAAAGCTGACGATGAAATGCAGGCGAACAAAGCGCCGCGCACTGGTGATAGCACTGTAGGATCGATCCAACGTGTTGAAGAGCTGGAAAAAGAAGTCGCACGCCTTAACTCCCAGATCAATCTGCAGGCCACCAATGGAAAGGCAATGGGTGACGCTCTTGCATCGTTAAGCGCCAGCATGAATATCGAGCTGCCGGTTCTGGATGGGTCAAACCCACGCTCTACCGTAAAAGCCTTGTCTAATGTGGCTGACAAACTCGAAAGCCATAAAGCAGGCATCGAGTTCTGGATGCGTGAAATCACCAACCGCTACGATCTGAACAAAACGGCCTCTCATTAATTTAAAATGGGCGCTACGGCGCCCATCTCATTTAGGTAAATCATGGACATCATCATCGACAAAGCTCGCACTTATGCGACCGCTGCTCACGGCGCTGTTGGTCAACGCCGCAAGTACACTAACGAGCCGTACATCACCCACCCAACCGCTGTTGCCGAGCTGGTTCGTGCGCATGGCGGCACCAGAGATATGATTGCGGCCGCGTATCTTCACGATGTCATTGAAGACACTCAGTTGACCTTTGACGATCTGAAAGAGGCGTTTGGCGAGAGTATCGCCTGGAAGGTTGACGCGTTGACCAATAAAGCCGGCAAAGAAGATGGCAACCGCGTACAGCGTTTTGTTATCAACTGCCGCGCGCTGATTAATAGCCTCGATGAAGAAACGATGGTGATCAAACTGTGCGATCTGCTGCATAACACCTCTTCCATCGTTGAGCATGACCACGGATTCGCTGCGATCTACCTCGCTGAAAAAGAGTTCATGATGGATGAAATCTTTGGCCTGATGGAGGGCGGTCTGGCCGACATTGTCCGTGCAAAATTAGTGTGGGGCTATGAGCAACTGAGTGCCAGCTTCAAGGCGCGCCATTTAAAGCATCTGCGCACTATCCAGACTGCTTGGAGTGAACAAGATGCTGCCTGAAGCGACCAGCGCCCTCGATCGCTTCAAGCAGGCAGACTCAATCGGGCTTAATGTCCGCTTTGTGCCAGGAGCAGACGTTGCAAAGACTCAGCTATTTTAGAACATACAGTGTGCTGTCCTGATGTTTAGGCTAGCTAGGTTTCCGACTCTGTCGACAGGCAGCTAAGTAATAGAATAGGCCAGCCCCTCTGCTGGCCCAGTCAGACTTAAGAACGACCGTTATATCCATCCCAGTAAGTTTGAATAGCGTTTTTTTTCATAATGTTGACTCGCTTGTCTGGCTGGTCTGCATCATATTCCCGGTTTATGATCTTGGTTTTTTGATTCTTAGGTGAAAAAGGGCCGTCACCCTTAGTGAAACTGTCCACTCTTTGCTGCGCCTGAATGGCGGTCAGGCCTGCTGTCCTATCCTCTTTCCCTAACACGTAAAACTGGCTGAGAAACTGTGCCATCAGACGGATGTTATCTGCTGTTAACGGTTGCGTATTGGCATCAAAGTGTATCTGTTGCATTTGGTAAGCCATATGCCGGGCGTTTTTATCAACGCTGGTCCGGGGGCTGGAACAGGCTGCCAGGGCTAATGGTAGAACGAGTGAAAGTGCTATAAGACGCGCTGAATACATCATGGCCGATCCCTGTAGTGAGGCAAAGCAGGCATGGTAATGTGATGATTGCACCAGCGTAAGCCGCCAAAAATAGCGGCTTTGATACAATCCTGATTTTCAAACTCTTGGCGCTCAAGGAGCTAAGGCCAACATACCGCGTAAGTGGCGCTGCTTGCTAGGAGCGAACGTTAAGTCCTGAAAATTGCCATAAGTTTGAAGAGTTATCGCCAGTTGGCTGCCCTTAGCATCTTTATTAATTGGCGTCCCGCATTAGGGTCATTTTTATATACTCGCATAGCATTTCGTTTGAATATTGCCGGATAACTACAGGATAGTAAGGGGGTCAAAACAAACATCAAAACACCCGCACCAAAAGTCGCTAAACCATGTAGCCAGCTGATCATTGAAAGAGGAATTAAAAAAAAGCAGTAGTGAGCATAAAAAAATAACTGTGTGCTGATTTGAGCCCATTTAGGTATCAACACCCTAGGATCTATCTCATAAAGTTGATTTTTAAAGAGTATTTCTTTAGCACTAGTCCTCATACCTATAAGCCATAAAAATGGAAAGTAAGTTAGTCCAAACAACGCTATCACAACTAAGTTCCAGTTATACATGTCTAAATCCATATTTCTTCTCAAACTGTCTCATTTTCGCACAAGTTATACTTTATAGGGATAAGATAAGTTGCGATGTCATTACCTTGTTTCGGAGCTTGATTCTGCCAGTACTTAACGCCACTAATATGTTACTTGTTAATGTCCGTTTTTCGCTCATCGCGGACCGTACAGCCGACCAAAACGTCCGCTTTGTGCCAGGAGCGGACGATGCAGACGCCATCATTTGCTAATTCCTTGATAAGATAATTTGCAAAGCAACATAAATTTTGGTAAGTATAAACACTAAGAGGTCAGAGGAGTGAGCGGGACGGGTCAACTGGCATCAGTGTTTCAATCAATGTAAGCATAAATGTGAACATTAATAGCACTACTAATGTTAGCCGTCTTGGGGGTTCGAATCCCCTTGGTAAGAAGAAAAAAGCATCCAAATTCACTACTACTCGTAAAGGAGACCGTAACAATGCAAAAATATGTCGCTAAAGTGAAAGTCAAATTCAAAGTATATGGTGCCGGATTGATCTTCCTGCTACTGGGTGGGACAGGTGTCCACTTCGCTCAACCCTGTGACCTCTGATAAATCGATAAAAAAGCCTCTTTTGAGGCTTTTTTATTTATTATTTAATCCCAAAAATTAGTAATGTTTAAAAATTTTTTAGTATCTGCAGCAATTACATTAGGTATTTCAGATAAATTAGATGCCAAGTTTGACTGACCTGCTCCCCGTTGATTCATACGGAATGCTGTTAGAAATGTCAGCTCTTTGCTCACAGCAAAACTCCCGAGCTGCTGACATGAACAGCATCAAATTAACTAACGTTTCTCACTACTCAGAGAGTTGTTAGAGCAGACTACAACTGGTTTCCCTCGCAGATCAGGTCGGAAAATTGTCTCACAAGAGGCATAAAATGAATTAGCATCGACGAGGGCAAACATTCGGCTATCTCTCGAAATAACTGTACGTATATACAGCATAATAGATCGACTTTTGCGATTAGCCAAATGGAAGGGGCAATCCGCCCCTTAATTAGTAGTTGGTGAATTGAGCATAGGGAACTCTAAGCCCACCGCGAACGCCAAAAGACTGCGCATATGTTGGCTGCTTTTTGCTGACGTATCGGCATTGAATTTGAGTGCCTGTCCACTTGGTAATAAGCCCAGAGTAACCTACAACCTCGCCATCGTCAGATATGTTCCCAGGCAACGCATTCATTAAAATCCATGGGTTAAAGTTGACGTTAAAGGACACAGTAGATGAATCCACCGGCGAGTTGGTAGGAAGGTCAATAAAACCTCTGATGCGCGGCGCAAGCTCCGCGCTTTTAGCACTCCAAACCAGCTGGCCGCTGGCGTTCAATACATCAAGATAACCACTCTGGATCGCAACGTTTCGGCTGGTTCTAATAATGCGACCACTATTGTTTTGAAAGCACCAGGCGCCAGGCATCGCGAACGCACCGGGATTTAGCTGATACCAGTAGAGATAACCAGGTTGTGGCCAACTGTTACTTGGCAAAAAGCCAAAAGGATAGTCGCCGCCAAATGGGTTTTTGACTTGGTAATAGCCTATGTCAGTTAGGCCAGTAATATTTCTGATGTCTGAAAAAAGCGTGGTTCGATTGTCAGAATCGACCATGACCGCCCCAGCATTGTTGAATAACTCAAATCCATATGACATGTAACCTCCTTATGCGTACCGGTACACTTCAACCGTGAACGTCTCGGATGAGTAGTAGCCGTTCATCTGGTACAAAGTGAAACTGTTTGTGCCTGTAACACAATAACAATCGACGAACCCTCCGAATGAGTTGTGCGTGATGATGGCGAATGAATTTGAAGCATTGATCCCTGGTACAGATTGGGTAAACGATTTAGCCCCTGATGCCATTTTCGCAGTGTATGTGCCAATAAAACGACAATTGTAATCGCTAAGATCGACGACAAGCCTGCCGCTCCCATCCCAGCACTGAAGCCCGAAAGCCATGGTTAAAATCCTTTTCAACCGTTGAAAGTCTTGACATTTTACAATTAGCATAACGCCGTAAACAAATTGTTTTATGCCTTGTCTTATATGGAATAATAACACCAATAAGAAAACATTTTGTTTAATGGTGAGCAAATGAGCACAGCACTTTCAATCATCGAAGCATCATCCCCTGGCAGCAGCGTGGCATTCCGCGAAGAGCTGGCGATAATCAATAACATCGTAGCAGAGTGCGATCGAGAGATTGCCCTGATGCACGAGGTGCACGACTACGTTTATGGTGATGACCGGTATCAGATGATTAATCGACTGTTGGAGCTGAACCACCAGCCAGATTGCAGCGCGCGCCCCGGAAGCACCCTTTCCAAAGTTAACTTGCAGCATGTGAAGGAAAACATTCACGCCCGTTATTGGCAGCGGGTGACGGAAATGACGAACGTTCTGATGATCATGCCAGCTGCGCGCCGTGAGGAATGGCGTGAGCAATTCATCTACGGGAAGATGGAAGTAACCGAGGAACGTAAAACGGGAATGTTCAAGGACACTTACCGTGCCAAGAAATATGTGGGCGTTCCAGAGTTCACCCTTAAAACTGTTGTGCCAACCATGGTGTCATTGCTCAACGACCGGCACAAATATCTGGTTGAACGTGTGCATGGGCTATTCAAGGCGCTGAGTCCGAACCACAAAACGAACAAGGTTTTTGGCTTCTCAGAAAAGATGATCATCTCCTATGTCTTTACCGACTATTGGAATGACAGTATTTCAATCAACTACCGCAAAGAGGACGTGCTCGACGACCTGCGTGTGATGCTTCACTTCTTCGCGCATCAGGAAATTACAGAGGTGGCACCGTCACGTCATGTGTTCAGCGCGCTTTACCGTGACAACAAGGCAATGAACACTTGGTACAGCATCGACGGTAACTTGATGCGAGTGAAGATGTTCAAGAACGGCAACCTGCACATTCAGGTTCACCCGGACGTAGCCTGGAAACTCAATGAAGTTCTGGCGGTGGCAATGCCAGCCTCGATCCCGTCAGAGCTTCGTAAGCCACCTGCAAAGAGCGCCCCGCCGAAAGAGTTTGGGCATGTTCACACGGAAGTGAGCAGCCAGGCGAGAAGAGCGTTATCAACGATGAGTAATCGTTACGGCAGCTGGTCGTATAGTCATCATGGTTTGTCCAAATCAGAGATAGAGAAGGCTGACGCTGTCATTAAGCGGATCGGCGGCGTTCAAACCAGCAGCCATTGCTTTAAATTCCCATATGAGCCTGGGAACATTATCAGCATGATCATGGCCACCGGCCAGATACCAGATGTCGTTGCTCACCAATTCTATCCAACCCCTCTACCAATCGCCGAGTACGTTGCGGCCGCATTGAATATGCAGCCGGGTGAAAGCCTGCTTGAGCCTTCTGCTGGGCGAGGTGACTTGCTTGCGGCGGTTCCACTGGCACATGAGTTTGCGACCTGCGTTGAGGTGGCGCCGCTATTTGCGGAGATCCTGAAGGAGAAAGGCTTCACTGATGTGCATAACCTCGATTTCATGGCCTGGACAAAAGACTACTCCAAGATGAAGTTCGACAAGATAGCCATGAACCCGCCTTACTCCGAAGGTCGTGCCAAAACACATACTCTCGCCGCTCTGGAACATTTGAATGTTGGCGGCCGGCTGGTGGCTGTTCTCCCTGGTTTGCCAAACCTAAGTGAGTGGATTGACGACCGCCGATTTGCATGTGCGATCGGGAAAACATTTGAACGAGAGTTCGAGGACACCGGCGTTACTGTCACCGTCTGCATTTTCAAATGTCTAAAGTGAATGATTTGTTTAAACAAATAAGTAAATAATATATCTGTTTAAATTTGTGTGTTCTTAAACCTTAGATGCCATGAATAGTTGTTCGAGTGATAGTATTGCAAGGTTGCAGTAACTATAAACATATGGGAGCTGATTGATGACTGACACAGCGTTTTCGAAACATCTTATGAAAGAAGTAGACCCTGAGCAGTACGTTGAGCTTTTAGGTATTGAAAAAAGCCAAATACATGAGTTTGCACATCAAGATATAATTTGTCCGGTCTGTGAGGCTAGTGGAGGCACCTATGTAAGAGCAACACAAACTGGCATTTATCATAAAAAAGCTCATTTTCGCTTCATAGGTGCCAACGGAGAAAGTGCTCATCATCCATCATGTGATTTTTATGGCGATCGTTTGTCGCACGAAGTAGGCCAACATCTGGTTCGCTATACTACAGATAGGACGAAAATCACACATGTCATCAGGAAGTTAGTATGCGCTGGTATCCAAGAAGGTATCTTTTCACAAGAGACTATGAGGCTAATGCGTCAGTGGTTTTTTGAAAAACGCACGTCTTCAACGTTTGTTATTGATATCACTGAAGATGATCTGAATTGGTTAGAATTTATCATTCGCCTCCAGAGATACCCATATGCTAACGGAAGGGACACATTGTTGCCATTTACTCCAGTACAAGCAACCGTCCCTGGCTTTTCCTGGGAGGAGGCCATTCAACGAGAAGCCGTAAGGATTCATCAGCCCACGTTGATAGTGCTAGATGAGCTAAAAATTTGGCCAAAACACATTATCGATTTACAAAAATATCTACAGAACGGCAAACAAAAATTACTTATCGACCCGGCCCTGCTTCGAGATGAGTACAAAAAAACCCTTCAACTGACGTCATTCATAGTCAACAATTTCGCAGAATTCAAAAGCAAAGCTGTGCGTGACAGAGCTGACGGTGAAGAAAAGTTGTTAGCTTTTGCTGCGCTTTTACTTTTTGTTTCCGGTTGGAGCATTGATACTGCAATCGAGAAATTTGCAGTCATAGCAAATGTGAAACAAGTAGATGATATGCTCGCAGGCAATTTCATTGGCCTAAATCCTTATCTTAAATTTTCTATTGCTGATACGGTAAGTAAACTTCAGAAAAATGGTGGCGTAGCTTTCAAGGAGATTGAGCTTTGGGAGGTTGAGACAAACATGCGTGACAGCTATGAGCAGTTCAGCCGAAGCCATACCCCCCCTTTGCCGCCACTTGGTCCGGACTTATACATTCAAAAGCATCTCGAAGACCTTGCGTTTGAGAAGAGAATTTTAGGCTTGGCTGAAGGGCGATGAAAGTCAATAATTGACCTTTTCTATAAGAGCAAGTTGACCTGGCTATTTTACACTAAATTGATAAGCCCACACCAGTAACCACCTTGGTTTGTGGGTATATTCACCCATAAGAAAACAAATAAATAACCGATCAACAAAAAGTCAACGCTACCACCTCTTTTCGCCCCTAAAGTTGATCTGTTGCAGCCACCCCACTTATACCCGCCAAGAAATCGCCAGAACCACACCAGGGAAGAGACATCTCCCCAAAGCAATACCATTTACCATCCACATGATAGACATGCTTAGAATCGCTCCCGTTGCGTTATAAGCGATAGCAAAACAAATTGTTTCACCACATAAGAAAACAAGTTGTTAAGGCAATAAAGAACTGGCACAACTGCCATTACCCATACTCCCATAAACGCGAATACCCACCTCACTTTCGTCAGGCTATCAGAGAACAACCCTCCGACTTACTGCAGGCAACCCAGAACCCCAATCACCATAGACAGCAGCGGAAACTGGAAAGGGAGACACGCCATTACCCACATGCCCGGAAGATTCAACCAGCCCAGATAATCCAGCACCAGCACTGGCGGGAGAAGCAACCCGCATAAGCTACAGAGAGAATAAGCTATAGGGGGAACTGCCATCACTTTCACATCCGCGATTCACAACAAACCCAGCTACCGAGAAGAGAAATCCCCAAGAGGAAACTGGAGAGGCGAATACAGGAAAAGGAGACATGCCATTACCCACACCTCCACGATTATCAGAAGAGAAACATCCAGACACCACAACCAGACATTCACCACTAACCGTTATAGGGAGTAACGAATACACCAGAAGGAAGAAAGCAAATCCCAGAGAGGAAGAGACTGCGCTATTGAGCGTTAAAGGAGAGAAACACATAGGGATTGCTCACTATAGTGGTCAGTCGATATGGGTATGTTTACCAATAGGGAATGGGGGAACTGTAAGGGAGTGAAATGGTGGAGGGCGCGCTTCAACCACCGTATTTATTCAACCCCTAAATTTCCGTCGCCTTCACATAGTCCCCTTCGCTCGATACACCCGCAGGGAGAATGTCACCGCCGCCCCAATCCCTCGATTCGCCGACCGTCACCTGAGCACACCGATGATTGACACCAGCCTTCGGGAAGCGGCGAGGAACCGGTATAGAAACGGTCAGAGGAAATTTTCGGGAAACGGGTGGATGCCGGTATAGAAAAAAAGAAGGCGAGTGGTGGCTCGCCCAGAGAAAGGTCAGGCTCATATCTCTATAGTTGATTTTCGGCTAAGAGCCTGTGGTCATCCATGACCAGTGGGTATTGTTGGATACACTCTTAAGGGGTGCAAGTCCTATTGTACGGGTCGAGGGTGAGGAAATGCTGAAACTACCTACGTGACTTTTTCTCTTCCCGCAGGCGTCGCGCCAATTGTTTGATTTCGTCGTCCCTAGCTTTTTGCTTTTTACCGGCAGGAGTCTTGGAGTGTTTCCACCCTTTCCAGCTCATGTAGACGATCACCAACACTATCACGGTCATGTCCCATGACAGGAAGCCATGTTTATACAACCAATCCATTTCAGCTCTCCGGGGATTTGTTTGCGCCATATTAGCACCGATGCCACTGGCGCACCCTTGAAGTTCAGCTTTATCGCCTATCCGTTGTTGACATAATAAGACCCATAAGAAAACAACGGAATAAAGCACATGTATAAACATCTAAATATCAGCATCACATTGGAAGGCGTGGACACTGATGAGATCTCACTTGATGACGTTATCCGCTCTGAAGATGTAGCCCAACGTATTGGCACCCTCATTGGTCATGGCTACAGAGAAGGCTCATTCCCACTGCCAATGAATGACCAGCAAATGTCAGTCGCCTGGAACTGCACTACTTCTGATTCTAATTGAGGGGAATACTATGTCTGTGAAAATGCCTGGGCTGCTGGAACACTGGAGCGTTGACGAGCTGGCCGAATGTCTGGATGGCGTCGGCAAAGAGTTGTACGCAAAACTGTGGTCATACATCCCCGAAAAAGGAGATGGCCCGAAAGGAGCTGAGGTCTGGAATGAACTGACCGAAGAACAACAGCAGCGACTTGCTGATGCGGTATATCGAGAGTTCCCGGACTTGAAAGCGGTAGACGAAGAAGATTCACTGTAATCGGAAGGCCACCAGCGCGGTGGCTTTTCTTTTGCCCACTCTCACCTGCGGCCACCAGCACCCGATCATCCACCAGCACCCGATACGTTATGCTTTGTGCCCTCTTGAGACACTGTATTATTTACACCAACGAGAAAACAAATTGTTTACATGGTGTGAATATGAATCTGATGCAAGCTATCGCTAACTACCATCGCAGCACGTTCAATCCGGTTAAGCGCTCTATCTCCCGCGTGAATCTGGTGGACATAACTGCGAACGGCGTAGTCATCGGCGTGTTTCGTGAGAAGATTTTTGAGCATAAGTCGCTTGAGAGCGGCGAGTGCAAACGCTACAAAGTGGGCGAGCGCCTGTCCATTTCTGTTACGCGCACTAATCGAAAGTACAGATTCGCAAATATTCAGCACTTCCCTAAAGACCAACTTGAGCGGGTGCTGGTTCTTGTTAACCAGATTGCCCAGATGGAGATTCAGCGAGCTACGATCGCCGTAGCAGTATAATCATGTGCCTTTGACTAATTCAGTCAGCCCACCTCTAATCCTTGGTGGGCTTTTTTTTGGTTCGTTCACCCCGCATCTCCCCTGACTCATTTTGTTTACTGCCTTTAATCACATGCGATAATAAGACGCATAAGAAAACAAATTGTTTAAAAGGATATGCACATGAACGAATCAATGTCTGATTTCCGCGAGATCACCAAAGAAGAGTACAACGATTATGAAGAGCTGGTGGATGGTAACTTTACTGTCATTGATGCGCGTTGGGTGGTGAGCATCGACATGCGCGATGATGAGCCAACCTTGGTCATTGCAGATTGGAGTAATGGCGATAGTGATGACGTTGGCTCGTTGTTCGATATGAGTCATGCTAGTGGTGAATATTACAAAACCCTTAAGCGTCGCTATTTCACTGGATGCCAAGCGACTGACGCAATCTGGACAACTTATCTCGACCTCGTTGCTCATCGTGATGTAGAAGCATTCCTCAAGTCATTCGACTAAGCCCCAGATGGGGCTTTTTGCATTGGTTAGCGCCCTTCTGCTTGTAAGTAGGTAACTACCTATCTAAAATGTCCGCGACTAAACATGACATGGAGGTCATATGACATACAAGGCAACAGAACTGGTTTACGACATGTATTACGCCTCTGAGCGCACCGAAGACGGTGACAAGGTGGCAAAGATTACTGTCCAGATCCGTGATACGTCCGTAGGGCTTGAGAAGCAGATCAGTACCCTGGTTCGAACAACCCCGAAAGACAAAGCGCAACCTGCGGTGTACTCCATCGGTGCGCAGACTGTTATGGACGGCAGTGACCCACTGCTGGTGGCAATTGAAGGTCATTACCGTGCATCTGGTAAAGACCTGTTTGAGACCCTGATGGATGAGGTTACCGACTTCATTGAAACAGGCATCGACAACACTAGCACCTGGATCGGCGCATATGGCATGAAGATTACCTCCGGCGTAACGCTGGATAATTATCTACCTGCTGATGTGCTGGCCGCGGGCCAGAATGCTTAAACCACAATGGCGCGCTAAACCGCGCCATTTTCTTATGCCCGATAACAACTTGTTTTCTGCCGCGTGTCACTTGCGATAATTAGTCCAACAACAAAACAAAAGAAAAGCACATGACCGAATTTAACGTTACACCCAAAGCAGAAGACGTCCACCTGCTTTGCTGGCTTGACCTGAACGAAGCCGAGCAGAACGAAATGGATCACGTCGAATATGACGACCAGGGCAGCACCCGCTTCTTCCACCACGAAGGCGTACTCTTCGATGTGGCCGACTTCATGATTGATGACCGTGCTCCTGAATGGCACGCCGGTTATCCACTCAATGCCTTCGCAATGCTGATGATCCGTCTCACTGAAGGTGGCGATAGCGTAGACATCGGCTTGATGCACTGAGAGGGCGCCATGAAATTCCAACCAACGCCAGCAATCCAGAACCCGGAGACGGAAGCCTTCTGCCAGAAAATGGCAAAGGAGTATATCGCTCAGGTTCAGCCCCACCAGCGCGGGAGCACCATTTATGCCCAAGCATATGGGTTATGGAAGGCCAAAGTCGATGTGTGGATACAGCAGCGTTCCCTCGTGCGCTGGGAAGTCATTGCTATGCAAGATCGCATTCGTTCACTGATTGAATACCCTAAAGATATTTGTACCCGAGACGATAACTTTGGTTGTTATTTCAAGGGGACAATGGAATGAAAATGATTAAACTCATCGGTATGGTAGCTATCGGTTTGCTGGCTGGATTACAAGCTAACGCGGCCTCCTTTGACTGTGCCAAAGCTTCAAGCCAGGTTGAGAATATTATCTGTAAAAACTACGAGATAAGTCGGCTTGATGATGTTCTATCTACAAACTACAAGAGCCTATTGAAGGCACCGGTAGATGCGGATGTAGTTTCGAATGCGAAAATTGAGCAGAAGGCTTGGCTCCAGACAAGAAATGAATGTAGTAATGACGCATGTGTGCGAGATGAGTACATAGCTCGCAATGATGTTATTTGTGAGACGATGCTGAATAAATCAAAAGGCCCTTCAAACTGCATTTCTACAAGCTTGGCAATACAAGATATTAAAAAAGAAGAGTATGACAAATCACATGTGAAAACAGCTGCACAAGCCATACAAGACTCATACGAAAAACATAAAGAAGAAGTTAGCGACTTAGGCTTCTCAGAGGCTCAGCTTGCTTCAGGACTATACATCTCACGAGGTCCTGGGTCACCGTACTCAAACTACATCTCCTTAGCTAATTACCTTGCTTTATTACACGATGTGGATGGATTCAAAAGCATATCGAAGGTGGATACAGGAAAATATTTTGGCTTCAGACTAAAAATATCAGGGCAGCCATACACAGGATTTATCTTCCACGTTGAAGACGATGAAATGTATCTGAACGGTATGATTCAGGGGGATGACGTTTACGAGACAGGACCTGATATTCGCGTAACTAATGCTTTTGTAGTGTATGCAGTGACCTCAATGAGTAATAACGGCGCAAATTTATAAACTTTGTTTAGGGCGTCGGAAACGGCGCTTTTTTTGTTTGGGAGCCGTGGCCGTAGGGAAATGTTTGAAAACGGCCATAGCCCTCGAAGTGTAGCCGCAGGGAAACGGGTAGGGGAATTTTTCGGGAAACGGCCAGCTTTCGGTATAGGTATTTAGGTACAGAGTAGGTTTGGGTTAAGGAGTGGGGTAGGGCGGTGGCCAGGGACACCCCAGAATCGACCTCAGCCATTTGCCGAGCATCCACCTGAATGGCTTTACGCCTTGACTGCTTTACCACTGAATCGCCAGCCAGCCAGCCAGACACGCCAGCCAGTAAGCGCACATTGTACCAGCGCCACGCGATGCCAGCGCACAATGCCGCACCATACCGACACATAACAGCGCGCCCATATTGGCAACTTACACCAGACAACGATCACAATTTAAATATGGCGATTTAAACGCGCTGTAAAGCGTTCTAAGCGCTTGAATCTATAGCGTGTGGTAACGCATTGCCCAACGTTAAAACGCGTCTCTGTGATCGTCTCATAGCGTCGAATTTGGGCTTGTCTCGTTTGCTACGATACAACGAAAAAAGCGCCCATAGTAGGCGCTGAAGTGGTGCGGATCTGGAAAGCAAAAAAGCGCCCATAGTGGGCGCTTAAAATTAGCAGTAAAGATCGCGTTTTAGTTTTCCGATTGTATCGACTAAAAACATATAACGTTTTTTTCTTTCCGTCATATAACCATTAACGGCATCGAAAAAATTTAAATTCATTGCGTCAACTTCCGCTTGTAGCTCTGCGCAAAGTTCCGCTTTAAATTTCAAATATGCTTTATTCTGGCGCTTTAAATATTCTTGCTTAGTCATTCTATTGTGTCCATTTAAAAGCGCCCATAGTGGGCGCTATATTCCTTTATTGAGCTACTGCGAAAGCATCACGGATATAAGACACAAAATCATTATCTAACAGTTTATATTGTTGTGATCCGTTTTTGGCTGCGCCAGCTCCTTTGATCTTCTCAATCAAGCCCAAACGTTCACACATAGCGATTAACTGATTTGCTTGCGTATACGTTTGATCCGCTTGCTTCTCGTTTTCTTTCTTCGCTTCATCCATCAGCGTTTTAATTGCGCCATTGGTGAAAACTTCCATTTCATCCTTGATAATTTCAACAATTGCAAAAACGCGTGAACCAGATTGATCCGCTAATGAGTATTCGCAACGTTTAGCGCGGATAGAATTAATCAAGTAGACCAGTTTTTCTAAGCTATAGCTATTTTCCATTGCTTCGCGGAAAAACTGCTCTGGCGTTTGCTTGCTTGCTTTAATCGCATAATAAAACACGCTATTTGCTTTATCGTCAGTCAGTGGCTTGCAAACGTTGTTAGTGAAGTATGCAAGTTTAGTTTTAGCAGCTTGCATAGCTTTTTTATCTGCTTTCGTATCTTGTCCAGCGTTATAGCGAGTAGTGTAATTTTGTTCGACGCTTGCAACAGTTTCAGCTAATTCAGTTGCAACAGTGGTAGCAGCTTCAAGAACAGATTTTTTTGAGATGATATTAGACATAATTTTTAATCCTATATATTTGCGCAAAGCGCTGAAAGTTTTGTTTATCGTTAGCGTGTTTGCTTTCGATGTGTTGCATTATGGATGAGTTAAAAAACCGTGCAAGTCCTTTTTATGATTTCTTTTAAAAAAGATGAAAAAAGCAAAGTCCTAGAAATAAGAGTATAAGGAAGGAAGGTGTTCCCTCAATAAATCCCCTATTTCGGCTACTGCCCTTATATAAAATTGACCGGTTGACCATCGCTACCAATAAAATATTACACCAATAACCGTATTGACCTTATATATAATTGATCGACTCAACAATTGACCACTCGACCGCTGCCGCATGGATAACCTTATAGCTTGCTGATATGATGCAACGGTGAATAACACACCTGCACTACAAAACTTAAATTAGATTACCCTTATAGATTCGGGATGAATATGAAAATTGCCTATTTCGCTGCAACAGCTGCTGCACTCCTTCTCTCCGCCTGCTCCAACCAACCAGTAGCGACCGGTGAAGCAAAAGAAGTACCGTCGAAGCAGATCATCGATCGCACCCTTACACAATCCTCAACTGGTACGGTGCTGACGGTCGTTAAACGCGATTCTGGAACTAAGGGAGCATTCTGCACCGCGACGGTTGCAGTTGATGGGAAAGATGTGGCCGAAGTGGGGATGTCTGAGAAGGTGAGCCTTTACCTTACGCCCGGGGAACACATTATCGGCGCCAGACTTTCAAACGCATTTCCCTTTTGTGCCGGCGAGACAGCTGAGGTTACAGCAAACGTTAGCAAAGAGGCTGTTTACCGATTCGGTGTGAATGCCGGGGCAAACTTCTATATCAACAAAACTGCTTGGTAATAGTTGGCGCCCGTTAGGGCGCCAATAAACATGAAATTAATAACCTGACGATTTAAATTGCCTTGCTATAAAGTTGATCATTTCATTACCTTGAGATCCATTTCTGAATTTCATTTCACTTTCAAAATCTATGTTCGGTGTAAAGTGAATAATTTGATTGCCTTTATAAAGTTTTAGTGGCGAGTAAAATGATATTTCCTTGGTTTCAATCAACTCCCGGACGCCAGCAATTGCGCTTCCAATTAAAATGTCACAAAGTTGAACGGATGGGTGCAACTTCGAATCGACTTGATTTACTTGTTTGACTTTTAACGGGTATTTAATGCCCGCAATTTCAGACATTTTAAACTCAGCAGGGCTTTTGCAGTTGATTAGCATGGATAGATAATTGTTGTATTGCAAAAGATTGTCTGAACGATCATGTTTTATAGTATATGGTTCGTCTGCCATGAGTTCAGTGCGTGTAATTAATGCTTGGAGAATGACAAATGCAGCGTCGGTTGAAATGCTAGGGTTCACAATTGCATCTATACAATCAGGGTGTTCAAGCGCTAAGGGTCCGAAAAATTCTGGCAGTCGATTCCAGTTTATACTGTGGATACTAGAGATTAAGGTCTCGATTGAAGTGGGCGTTTTCTCAAACATCGCATTCTGAAATGCCAAAAGTATGTTGTCAAAATCTCTACCGTAATACCCTTGACAGACATGGTAAGCCATAGAAGCCAGAGTGACATTGCCTCCATTTTCATACAGATTTATATCATTGGCGTAGTAAAAGGGTTCAACAGCATACTCAATGAACATTTGGATAAGTAGAAAGCGCTTATCAGCAACACAAGTTACGCTTTTAAAATTCTCTAAAATATCCTTTTGCAGCAGATAGAGAGGTTTTTGGTTAGTAACCCGCCTCTTGAGAGAGCTAAACTTCAATTCTGGGGCTTGCAGTTTAGGAAAATGTTGTTTAATTAGATACTGGGCATCATCATTGGTAATGTTTATAGCACTTGCGCCTTGCCAAGGCTGAGATTTTTGTAGAAGATCTCGTCCAGTGTACCCAGATTCATCAATTGAATATTCACTCATTTGCTTTAAATTCCTTTTGCGTAAGACATCGTAATGAATGTTGCTGATTTGTCTAAAACGGAATGATGCGGTCAACCCAATCAAATAGCACCACCAGCTGCTTGCCGCCATCTTGCCTGACATTCAATTGGCCGGCATTGACACCTGCAGATCGCCCCTCAATTTCTCTACCATCTGCCATGTAGACACGGAGTAGCTTTTCGTTTTGGTGCGCCTTGCGGCAAATCTTGAAGAAGTCTCGCTTTGATGGCTGGTTCACCAACTCATCTGCGTTTATGGTCAGCCTTCCCACATAATCAACCTGAACATCTGATGGATTGATGGTTTCAATTACGGCCACGCGCTCAAGAGGTACACGAACCCGGTGTTCGTTGTCCGATGAGGTAGGGGTTAAGTCGAGTTTGTTACGTGCTGTTAGAAGCCCATATACGTACAGAGAGAAAACTTGGCCATCCTCCAGAGTTACCCTTACAGGAATCTGCTTGGCGCGGTAATACTGCAATGATCTCTCGACATCTTTGTAATCGCGAGGCCAGACCTCAGCGGGAATGCCATATGTAATGTCGGTGATAGTCATCTGGTGTCCGAATAAGTGTTTTGAGTAGGGTAACACGCAATTTAATTGAGGTGGGGGAGGTGCCGAGGTAGTGGGCTGGTCGAGACCAGCCCATTGTGAAGTTAAGGCTTCGGTTCTGGGGTGTTTGAGTGTTCCAAACCAGCGAGCAGAATATCCCGATCTTCTTCGGTCATGTCGGTGGTGTTGTACAGTTCAATAATCCTTTGTGCGGCTTTACTGGTGGCCATTGCCCTTTTCGAGTACCGCGCGAAGTCGGCCATATTTACTTCTGCGATGATCATGTCGATTACCTCAGACTTGGTCATCTTGACGCCAGATTCTTTGAGTTTATCTTTAAACGCTTCGACTTTGTCGTTAGCGCGAGGACTCAAAGCGACCTGGCAAAAAACAGGTTTTGGTTTTTCCATGTATCAGTTGCCCAGAACATTAAAATCAAACTTCCCATCGACCGGTAACACGCCTTCAGCGAAGCCGGGTGTAGTGTCAATGATGTTTTTGCGCTCGTAGGAATGAGACATCAGGTACTTATTGGAACTATCAATAAAGTCAGAGATAAAACAAACATTTGCCTGATTCTTTTTAGCACGTAGACCGCGCCCAACACGCTGACGCATCTCGACTTCTGCCTTACCACCACCAGCTAGGATCACCGCGCCCACACTTGGGACATCAACGCCTACATCGAGTATGGTGGAGCCAATGAGAATGTCTATTTTGCCTGCAGCCAGGCTCTGCAATTTTGCTTGTCGTACTTTCTGGGATGATTCACCGTAAATGAAGTCAACCCGCAATCCCTCTGCCTGCATCATCTCCATTAAGATCTGACCATGCCTTTTGTGCTTTACCAACGTCATACAGTTTAACTTGTGTGACCTATACATTACAGCGGCACGAACAATCGCTGCATTACGGTTTAGGTTATAAACGATGCCTAGTTGGTACGCCTTTTGGTATGGCGTGCTCATAACAACCCGGAAATTCAGGTGTTTTGATGCAAGTTCAGCCTTAATCCTAGCCTCATCTGGAGTGTACGCGATTTTATGATATAAGAAGTAGGGTTTTGCCAAAATACCTTTATCAATCAAATATTTTTCCGTCACCTTTATCTCAATTCGGCCGGCAACAGCCATCAATCGCATGTTGGCTTCCGTGGAATCCTTCATAAACGGAGTAGCGGTCAAAGCCAGACGATAATCAGCGTTGTGACAGAGTCTGGCGATGTCGTAAAAGCTGGAGCCGGATGATTCGTGCGCTTCTTCCAAAATAAGGAGGGAAACGCTGGCAAGCAGCTGTTTAATAAGCTCTCTTCGCTTGAGGTGCTGGGCGCGTTTCTCGGGAGAGAGGTCAGAACCAGGCTCATTTATAAAACTGGAGAGTGTTTGAACGGTCGCAACGTTGATATGACGTGATACCTTCAGTTCGCCCGAGCCAATCACACCAACCTTCTGCCCCTTAAGCCACGGCTCGCCATTATCAGCGCGATAGTCGATGGATTTTTGAAAGTTATCTGCCATTTGGAACATTAGGACAGATCGAGTCGTAATGAACAGCGTCATACGACCGATACGTGCAGCTGCCTTGCAGGCTATATTCGATTTTCCGCCACCGGTTGCGACCTGGGCAATCATCCCGCCCACTTTTACCATGGTTTCAACAGTCTGATCTTGATATGCGTAGTCTGGATTGTAGGGGAATGGGTTAACCGCGGGATTTGGCTTGCCAAGAGCAGAAACCATCGGTTTCCGAATGTGAGTTGCAGGAATACCAGCCCGGTTTAGCTTTGCTGCGATAGATCGAGCAAATCCAGCCGGAAACGAGCATTTTGACCAGTTGAACATGGTGCTGCGACCATCCCATCCACCACTACCTGAAAATGAGGCGCCATCAACATCGTAGCTCAACATGTCCTGAACTATCTTTTTTACGTTGTCATCCGCCCCTGAAATTAACGCGTTCACTGCGTTTGATACAATTCTAACGCTCATGTGTCTTTCCTTAGTGCCTTTATTGTGCTAACAGTCTATGATTTAATAAGTAGTTGGTTACTTAATGGATTATATCAAAAACATGGACGTAAAAATTAACATCTTGCAGGTGGAAGTAGGGCGACTGCAGCCAAACCCGTGGAATACAAACGCCGTGGGTCTTCAGAATTTTGAAAAGCTGAAAGGCTCAATCGACCGCCTGGGTTTCTTTAAACCGATCCTGGCTCGCGAGCTGCCAGATGGCTCATTCCAGATCCTCGGTGGTGAACACCGCTGGCGCGCAGCCATTGAGCAGGGCATTACCACTGTGCCAGTTATCACCGTTGGTCAGATCAGCGACGTGGTGGCAAAGCAAATGTCTCTCGTTGATAACGAGCGCTACGGTGAAGACGATCAACTCTCTTTGCAGCGTCTGATTGAAGAAATCCAGTCAGAAACTGGCTTCAGCCTTTCAGAAATAGCCCCATTTGATGACGAGATGGCAGCGACACTGGCCCGAACTGCGGCTTTCGATATGGCGGAACTGGAGCGACTGACTGATGGCGACGAGAAAGCGGCAGAAGAGGATAAACGCGAGAAGGTTGAGCGTTTGGGTGTGGAGCACCAAACGATGCGCTTCAAAGTCACCTTCGACTCTGCTGATTCAGTCACTACAGCCATTAAATCGATCATTGCCGAGCAGGGCATTAATACTGGCAGCGACATGGAAGACGCTGGAGAAGCCCTGGTGTGGCTCGCAGACTTTTACAAGGAACGTAACTGATGAGCACCCCATTTGAGATCGTGTATCTCGACCCTAAAACTCTGGTTCCATATGAGGCCAATGCCAAAAAACACGACGAAACCCAGATTCGTGATTTGGCTGCGGCAATTTCCAAGCGTGGATTTGACCAGCCAATCACCGTTGATAAAGACATGGTGATCATCACCGGCCACGGCCGCCGAGAAGCTGCAATTTATGCAGGGCTTGACCTGGTGCCGGTAATTATCCGAGCCGATCTCGACGAGGTCTCTGTTCGTGCGAAGCGTCTGGAAGACAACCGTCTGGCCAGTACCGATTACGATGCCATCAAGCTGCAAAAAGAGCTTGAAGAGCTGGTGCTGGGCGACGAGGTGGTGATTGGCTTCGACGAGCGTGAGCTGAGCGTTTTGGTTGGTAGCATGACGGAAGACATGGCCACCGACTCTCTGGTGATGGACTTGGGTCATGAATCCGTGCGCCAGCATGAAGAGCATGAAGAGATCTCCCGGGAAGTGGCGGAGTCAGAATTGCGAGTGATCGACGTGTTGGGCTTTAAAACGCTTCCCGCTGGCTCTGCGCTGGTTGTTGGGGATTTACTTGCCCACATGGAAGAAGTGACGGGAGAGAGCGGGGCAGAAGCATTTGTGGCTTATGCGAAGCGTGTTTCTGAAGAAGCTGTCGATGAGGAAGGGGCATGAGCAACTACCTCATCAATGTAGCTTTCCAAACGCGTGTCACAAAGACCACCCGAACGCTGGAGATCGCTGAATCGTTTGGCCTGGGTCTGGATGAAAAAGAATGGTCTCTTTACGACAACCTGGAGCTGGAAATCCGCTCTGGTGATGTCGTGTACATCACCGGTCAATCAGGATCTGGTAAATCGGTGGTGTTGCGCGAGCTTCAGCGTTTGATGAAAGAAGAAGGTCAGGATGTGGCCTCAATCGAAGACTTTGCCTTTGACGACAGCAAGAACGTCATTGACCAGCTGGGTAAAACCACCAGCGAGGCATTGGGGCTGTTATCTATGGCTGGGCTTAACGATGCCTATTTGTTTGTTCGCAAACCTTCTGAGATGTCAGACGGCCAGCGTTACCGCCTGAAAATCGCAAAGCTAATCGAAACCGGCGCAAAGGTATGGGTTGCTGATGAGTTTGGCGCTGTTCTGGATCGAGTAACTGCCCAGGTGGTTGCATCCAATCTCCAGCGCGCAGCGCGCAAAGCCGGGGCAACTGTCATGGTGGCAACCACGCATGAAGACCTCAAAAATGCTCTGCGCCCGGATGTGCAGATCACCAAGCACTACAAAGAACGTGTGAAGGTGGATTATGCAGCTTAAAAAGGTTTTCCCGATTTATGAAGGGGCTGAGCTGCGCCGCCGCTGGACACACGAGGCTGAATGGCAAGATTGGCTTCGTGCCCATGGCGCCTATGGCTTCCGTGTCGCCCCATATTACAACCGCTGCGTCGTGGTTTTTGGTGAGAAACGCTATGTGGAGGTGATCAAACAGCTCTATGGGCTGGATGAGAGTGAATATGTAGCGGGGGTTGGTGGCATGGTCACTGACCTGGGCTATATCCAGTACGACACCAATGTTCACTGCGTATATCTGCCTGAAAACTACAATGAGTCGGTTTACTGGCACGAAGCCTTGCACATCGCGCTTATCACTGGTCAACACCATGATTTGATGCCTTCAGATCAGGAGGCTTTCACTTATCTTCAGGGCTACATCGTTGAAGAGTTCGTAAAGGCTCGCGTTAAGTTCCTGGCCGACAAGAAGGCGGGTGGTTTGCCGGCGATCGAGGATATTGTGACGCGTCACCCCTCAACCATTCGTCGCGGTGGTTATGGCAGTCGGAAGGTGGTGCGATGAACGACGTAACCATCAAACGCTACAAGCCTGAAGAGTTTCCGAAGCATTTGGATTTTCTGGAGCGTATGACTGTGACGCGCGGCACTGTGGATGATTGGAATGCTTTGAAGTCGCTGCATTATAAAACTGACGGCAAACCATTCGCACCAACCTATTACCGCTGCGAGCTTGATGGTCGGCTGGTGGGCGTTGTTGTTGTGGCTTTTCCAAAACTGCTTCTGGCGCCGCGTCACCGCATGTTCCCCAAACTGAAGCCCACCACTAACACGACGGTGGCCAATCAGTTCTGGGGGCGTTACGTGAACAACAATTTCGCTGTGATCAGCCGTTCAGTGGTGGACACCCAATACCGTGGCGTGGGTGTTTCATATCGCATGATTAACCTGGTGAGCCGAATGCACAACAGGCCGATCATCGAAATCCAGTCCTCGATGAGCAAATACAACCCGTTTGCGATGAAGGCAGGCTATCAGTTTATTCGACCAGAGCGTCCGAAGAGTTACGAAAGTGCGCTGCGCGTATTCCATCGGCATTTCCGTGCCGACCCGGGCGACAATGAGAGCATTGTGAAAGAGCTGTTCTCTATGAGCGAGAATCGCCGCCGCCGCGCGCTGGTGGATCTCGTTGCCGACTACCACAAGAACTCATCGTTGGCGAAAGCTGGGCGCAACCGAGGCACAACCGTTCAAGACATCGCCGATTCTCTGGTGGATGAAGCCAGTATCGTGAAATTGCTGAAGGACATTCACAACCTTAGCTTTACTTCGCCGCTCTATGGTGTTTACCGCAACCCGGATTTTGGCAGGGATTTGCCTGACGTGTTGCCACTACTGGCATTCGACAACCAACCATTAAATGCGCCGCTGGATCTGGCGCGTATCTCGTAAGGAAGCGAGCAAATGATTTTGACAGATAAGCAGAAAGATATTCTGCGCACCATTTACCTTGGCCACGATCGCGGCCATTTACTTGACCTCGATGAGCTGCTGGAGGTTCTTCCATACAAAACCACAAAGCAGAGTATGCAGTTCTCTCTTCGAGCGCTGATTAAAAAGGGACTTGTCGAGAAAGGTGAGTTTCGTGCGCGTGGAGATGATGGCTACCAGCGACGCACACTCGGTCTGACCGTTATGGGTAGAGCAAGCGTAAAGCTGATGGTGGCATGAGAAAGACCTGCTTCCCATAAATAATTAATGGCTGGTTATTTAAATATACAGAAGCAGGCTTTTAACCACTCCCCAATTAAGTTGTTTTCTAACTGTTGAAACCAATTTGTTTAGCAACTCCAGAAATGATTTTACTCGGCGCAAGGAAGCGCCGTGGTGGTTTAGAGGGAACTATGACGACCGAAGCTGAAGAGGTAAAGGTCAAGGTCACGCCAGCTATGTGGGCGGAGATCGAGGCGAAATGGGCGTCCGGCGAGTACACGCTTTCAAGATTGGAAGACGAGTATGGGCTGCGCCGCGAGACCTTCTCTCGTTATTTCAAAAAGAAGGGTTTGGCCAAAGGAGCCGACTCAGTTGGCAAGATGGTGCGTGAATCCCTGAAGTCAGACGCAGAGATCCGCGCTAAAGAGCGCGCCGACAAAATTGATGATCGTCGTAACAAGTATGACAGCTGGGCATTCACTCTTGGCAGAATGGCGATGGGTCAGGTTGCCGAGGCAAAGTCCAAAGGCACATCGCTTGCTGTAATCGAGGGCGATCTAAAGTCAATTCAGCGCGCCAGCAATATTCTGGCTAAGTGCTTTGATGTGTCATCCAAAGCCCTGGGCATGGATAAAGACGAAGGTTTGGCCGACGAAATCCCGAACCTGGTGTTCGGCGAATTGACACCAAATCAGGTGGCAGAGCTGCGTAAATCAGAAGAACCAGATCTGATTGACGATGATGAGCTTGAGGCACTTGAAGAGGAAGCAGCAAAAGACGCTGAGAGCGTTTTGGAGAGTGAAGCTGACGATGATAGTGGGGAAGCATAACCATGGCCATCCCGTCATCGCTGAGCTTGATTCAGCTGCATTCTGGGCAGATGTCAGTGTTCCAATCACCCCATCGTTTCAAAGTGGTGTGTGCTGGCCGACGCTGGGGTAAGTCTCGACTGTCAATTTCTAAAATTATTCGTGCGGCCGCTTCTGGCCGCAAACAGCGTGTTTGGTACGTAGCGCCAACGTATCAGATGGCCAGGCAGATTTTGTGGGATGACCTTCAGGAGACAATCCCGCGCAAATGGGTGGCTAAAAAGAACGACACCACAATGACGATCGTTCTCAAGAACGGTTCGGAAATTGCACTAAAAGGTGCGGATAAGCCAGATACATTGCGTGGTGTTGCGTTGAACTTTGTCGTGCTTGACGAGTTCCAGGATATGAAGCCTGACACCTGGTACAAGGTATTGCGTCCAACGCTGTCTTCTACCCGCGGTGGTGCGCTAATTATCGGCACACCGAAAGGCTTCTCTGAGTTCCATAAACTTTGGACGATCGGGCAAAACGAAGATTTGCAGAAGAAGGGACAGTGGAAGAGCTGGCAGTTTGTGACAGCCGATTCACCCTTTGTTCCAGAGGCGGAGATCGAAGCCGCGCGGAATGATATGGACCCTAAATCATTCGCTCAGGAATACCTTGCGTCGTTTGAGAACATGTCAGGTCGCGTGTATTACCCGTTCGACCGCAAAACGCATGTTAAGGATGTGGCCTTTAATCCGAAGCTGCCTATCTGGGTTGGTCAGGACTTTAACATCGATCCAATGTCCTCGGTCATCCTGCAGCCGCAGCCGAATGGTGAAGTTTGGGCGGTGGATGAGCTGGTGCTGTATTCTTCAAACACCGCAGAGGTATGTGATGAGCTGGAACGCCGGTACTGGCGATCGAAGTCTCAGGTAACAATCTTCCCAGACCCTGCAGGCGCATACCGACAACATGCGCGCGGTGAATCGGATGTGGACATCTTTAAGGAGAAGGGTTTTCTGCGCATCGATCACCCGAAGAAGCACCCGCCGATCGCTGACCGTGTGAATGCAGTAAACCGTATGCTGATGACCGCGTCTGGAGATGTGAGACTTTATATCAGCCCGAAGTGTAAGGGACTGATTGAATCGCTGGAAAAGGTGATCTACAAACCGGGTTCGCGTGATATGGACAAGTCAGGTGGTGTAGAGCATAGCGCTGACGCCCTCGGCTATCCAATTCATAGAAGATTTCCGGTTAAAAGTCGTGTTATTCTTGGTGGCTCACGATAGGTGGTCAGCTACCTATATTAAAGCGGTATTTATATTAAATTGGGGTTTGGTCAAATGGAATTGACTGACAAAGTAATCAAGGATCTGGTTAAACGCCGGCATCCTGAGTACGAAAAGAAAAAGGAGCATTGGGACTTTATTTCGGCCACCTACGCGGGTGGCCGGGCATGGTTCGATGACAACGTTTTCCGCTATTTCAAAGAAGGTGATCAGGAATACAAAGAACGTGTAGAGCGAGCATACCGCTTCAACCACACGCGTGAAGTTGTAAACCTGATCAACAAATACATTTTCCGCGAAGATATTCACCGCACTGAGGAAGATGCACCAGAGTTCATCCGGGATTTCTGGCGCCGCGCGACTCGTCAAAACGTTTCCGTTAACGAGTTCATGGCCGCCATCGATCTGCAATCCTCCATCTATGGGCGAATTTGGGTTGTGGTGGATAGCACAATGGAAGCTGGCGCTGAGTCGGTTGAAGACCAGAAGAAGCAAGATGGCCGCGCCTACGCTTACTGGATTTCACCGCAGCAGATGCTGGATCTGGCATGGGATGACGACGGCAATTTACTGTGGGCGCTGGTGGTGGAAGTCGCCCGTGATGATGCCGACCCGTTTGCTTCTACCGGACAGGAGTTCCAGCGTTATCGCTTGTGGACTCAAAACGAATGGTATCTGTTCCGCGAAGAGGTGAAGAAGGGTGGTCAGAAAGGTAATGCTAAGGTTTACCTCGAAGATAGTGGTGAGCATAACCTGGGTGTTGTGCCGGTGTTCCCCGTTGACTGTATTGGTCAAAGCGAATCGCCATACTTCAGCCCATCGCTAATTGATGACATCGCTTACCTTGACCGTGCGGTGGCCAACTACCTGTCGAACCTTGATGCAATCATTCAGGATCAGACCTTCTCCCAGCTGGCGATTCCAGTTCAGGCAATGCTGCCTGGCGATGAGAACCACGGCAAGGTATTGGAAATGGGAACTAAACGAGTGTTTACCTTTGATGGTGAAGGTGGCTCGCAGCCGTTCTACATGTCGCCAGACCCGAAGCAAGCCCAGATGATCATCACCACGGTTCAAACTGTCATCAACGAGATTTATCACTCTGTTGGTGTTGCCGGTGAACGAACTAAGCAGGACAACGCCAAGGGCATTGATAATTCATCTGGCGCAGCCAAAGCATACGACTTCCAGCGCGTGAATAGCTTGCTGGTGACGAAAGCTGAACGTCTGGAACGTGCAGAGCGCCAGATGCTTGCCCTGGTTGGCAAATGGATGGGTGAAGAGCTGGAAGACGATCACACATTGGTTAGCTACCCGGAGAGTTTCGACATCCGTGGTTTGACTGACGAATTTGCTGTTGCTCAGCAGTTATCAGAGTTGCAGGCGCCGGAAAGTGTTCGTCGTTATCAGATGGAAATGCTCATCGATAAGATCTTCCCGAACGTCACGGAGAAAATGAAAAAGGAATTTGAGGCAGATCTCTTGAAATTTCCTCCAAAAAATGTATCTGTGGGTATTGAAAATAGGTTGTCAACTACCTATGATAAGGCATCTTCTCAAGAAACCGAGAATACTTCTTCCCAAGGATCAGGGAACTCATCTGCTCAAGCAACCGAGCGATAAGGCGTAAAAAGGAATTTTATGAATCTGTGGCAAATGATGATGGTCAATCGTGGCCTGATGGACGTCGCTGGCAAGGAAGAGCTGGGCGGTGGCGGTGGCGGTGAACCTTCCAAAGAGCAGCAGGCTGAGCAGCCTGGTGGCGAAGGCAAGGAGCACAACCTAGGCACTGATGACGTACATAAACAGGCACGTCAGCCGGAAACTGAAGACGAATACGCAGGTCTGTCGCAAGAACAGCTGATCGCAAAGTTGCGTGACGCTAAGAAGTCAGGCGCTGAGCTTTTGAAAGAGAGCATGAAGCGCAAGGAAAAACTGGCTGCTTATGGTGACATCGACCCAGAACGTGCTCGTCAATTGGTGGACGCGGAAGCTGCGGCAGAACGTGCCCGTCAAGAAGCGGAGCAAACTGAGCTTGAGCGCCGCGGCGAGTTTGACGCGGTCAAAAAGCAAATGGTTGCCGCTCACCAAGCGGATCTGCAGGTAGAGCGTGACGCTCGAACTCAGGTCGAAGCTGAAAATGCCACTCTGAAGGCGCAACTGCTTGAGATGACCGTAGGTGCATCTTTCTCTGGTTCCGGTTTCTTGCGTGATAAGGCTCTGATGACACCGGCCAAAGCTCGTGTGATTTATGGCAACCACTTCGAAGTAGGCGAAGACGGCAGCGTAGTCGGTTATGACAAGCCTGCAGGTCAGAAAGACCGCGCGGTGCTGGTCGATGGCCACGGCCAACCACTCGCGTTCGAATCAGCGATTGAGCGTATTTTACGTGCAGATCCTGAAGCCGATGCTCTGCTGCGAAGCGAAGCAAAACCCGGTGCTGGCTCACAAAGTAAGCCAAGCGCCAAAGTAACCACCCCGGTGAACAAGTCAACGATTGACAAGTTAACTGCGGGGCTGGGAAAAATCGTTACAAAATAACATCTTAATCAAAAGGAATTGAAAAGATGCCATTACTGCGAGACGAAGCTGAAAAGCTGTCTAACAACGAACTGGAACAGGGCGTAATCGAAACTATCATCGATCGCGATGACCTGTTTGCCGTTCTGCCTTTCATGAAGATCAACTCTAAAGCGTATCTGTACAACCGCGAAGATTCACTGTCTGAAGCCAGCTTCATTGACGTGAACGATGTGGTTCCAGAAGGCGCTGCAACGTTCACCGAGCATGTGGCTAAGCTGCGTATTCTGGCTGGCGACGTTGACGTTGATAAATTCCTGGCAACCACCATGGCCGACACCAATAGCCAGCTGGCTATCCAGGTTCGTTCCAAAGTGAAAGGTCTGGCGCGCGCATTCCGCCGCAACCTGATCCAGGGTGACTCCACCAAAGACGCCAAATCCTTTGACGGCATTGCCAAACTGATGGCTGCTGATCAGGGCATTGTTGCCAACGCTTCCATGACCTTCTCCATGCTCGATGAGCTGGTTGATGCCGTGAAAGATCTGGGCGCTGATTGCCTGATGGTTCGATCTGAGCATATGCGCGCCTACCGTGCGTTGCTGCGTACCGTAAACGTCGGCCCGTCTGAAGTGATGATCGAGAACTTTGGTCGTCCGATGCTGACCCACAACGGCATTCCGTTCATCGTGAACGACTTCATCCCTGTTGTTGACGGCGCTGCCGACATCTACGGCCTGCACCTGTCCGAAGAGAACGGTCTGACCGGTCTGTACGGTGGTGATAATGCCGGTATCGTGGTTGAGTCCATCGGCACCGTTCAGAACAAAGACGCCCTGCGTACTCGCGTTAAGTGGTACTGCTCTCTGGCGAACAAGCACGATAAAGCGATCGCAGCGCTGAAAGGCGTTAAGATTTAATCTTAATGATAGGTAGTTAACTACCTATCAACGATCACTAGCAAGGGTGGGCAAGTCGCCCACCCTTTTTTTATGGAGTAAACATGGCAGACAAAAAAGTACGTATTACCGAAGAAGTGCTCTCGGATTACACGGGTCACATGTTCGGTGTGCCTTTCGTTAATAGTGTGAGCGCGAATCCGGTTGGTGAGCGCCGCCAGGCACGAATGCTGGCAGCTCTTCGCGGAGAAGTGATTGACGCTGGTCAGCAGTCTGGTTCAGGCAACACCGCCAGTTCCGGTCAGCAAAAAGTGGCGATCAACGCCATCTACATGAACCCGGCTTCTACCGGTCTGAAAGTGGGTGAGTCTCGAACTTTGACCTACAACACTGCGCCAGATAACGCCACTGACAAGTCAGGCGTTTGGAGCACTAACAACGCAGCGATCTTAACGGTTGATCAAAAAGGCAAGATCACGGCTGCAGGTGTAGGTAATGCCGTAGTTACTTTCACCTCAAACGATGGCCCGTCTTCCACCTGCCAGGTTGCAGTAACCGCGGCTTAACAAACGTGGCCGCTTGCCGGCCACTCAAGGATGAATATGAAATCTGCAAAAGTACGACTGCTCGAATCATGCTTTAAGGGTTATACAGGCATGTTGTGTGGCATCCAGTTTGAAGATGGCATCTCTGTATCAGAACTGCCATTCGTGGATCAGCAGCGCATTTGCTCATCGATGCGCGCAGAAACCATTGAGGGAACCAATGTGTCTCCTTCTGGGATTTATAGCGAGCGCCATGGGTTATCCGCTGACAGCGTAAAAGAGACCGCAGCGCCAGTTAATGAGCGTATGGAGCGAGTGACCACGCAAGCCCATGTAAGCACTCAGCCTAAGTTCTCTCGTGAAGAGCTGGAAGCGGTAGCCGACAACGAAGGAATTGCCGGTTTACGCCAGATCGGAAATGAGCTGGGTGTAAAGGGCAAGGGCATCGTTGAGATGATCGAAGGCATTATGAAAGCCCAGGGCGGTGAATGATGGCTCAGCTCGGCACGTTTAAAAGCAGCGAAGCTGTTTCGCTGTCATTCACTCTCAATGTGCTCGATGCGGCATCCGCAACGTACACCCTGAAGGACGGCCGGGCGAACATTGTGGCGGAAGATGTACCAGTGGAGTTTGAGGCTGGCCAGATGTCCGTCACTGTTGTCGTGCCAGCTGAGTACAACCAGCTTGTAGATCGTGAACGGGATTTGCGTCGTTTGGTCTTGACGATCAATGACGGCACTATCAATCACCTCAGTGAGCAGCTGTATGTTCTGATGGCAGACTTTGAGCTGGCGGTTCCACGGCATTCGTTTGCCACAATCGCTGACGCCCAGATGCAGGCAATCGACATGCTGAATGGGGATGCGTTACTTGCCGATGGTGACAGCCTGATGCGCAAGCGTCTTATTGAGGCCACGAATCGCATCAAGACAATGCCTTTCTCAATTCGTCGAATCTTCGGTATCGATTATGACGATTACGACCGACCGCAAAACATGTTGAACGTCACCACAATGCCGTTTGGCGCAGCAGGACAGTACCGCGTCGATATGGTGGATTGGGATGAGCTGAGCGATGAGGATTTTGCCGCTTTCCCGGATGTCTTCAAGCGCGCTGTGATGTTGGCTGTGATCAACGAAGCGTGTGAAATTGCCAACGGCAACGATGTAGCTGCCGCGCGCGAAGATGGGATTCTCTCGGAGTCGATTGGCGAGACGACCAATATGTACCGAACCGGCAAAAGCGCACCTAAGACGGTGGCCAGAACCACCTGGCGTTTGCTGGCTAAGTATACCAATAACCGGTTTATCGTTCGTCGGTAGTCAAATTTCGCGCCAGCGACCACCAGCATGGGAGCAGGGTTTAAGTCATCATCGATGCACCCGCACCAGTTGGATGGTGCTGGCGTTGTTTATTCACATGGAGGTGAATATGCACGTAGCCTGGCAAACAGAACTCGCTGTTTATCGAAAAGGTGGGATGAACATCTATGGCGAGTCGAAATACCAGTTTGTGAGAAGCACCAAAGTAGGCGTAGTGAATTTTACAGAAGGCGTCGTTAAATCGTCGGTACGAGCTGATAGCTCTGGCAGTCGTGGCAAAGCTGACGTTGAGACATTCAATGCTGTGCTAATTGTGCCCCTGGCTGCTGATGTGAAGCTGGATGACGTATTGGTGATGTCTGGCACTAAGTTGCTGGTGGCGAGCGTAGAGCGTCGTTGGGGGCTTCGTGGGCGCCCTGGTCATTTGGAAGTCGGGGCTAACGTATGGGTCTGAGTTACGACGCATCAAAGTTACGACGCCAGGCCAATTCTCTCGATCAGCGTCAAAAAGCGTTTAAGCGCTATCTGCTTCGCGATATGGAGAAGGTGGCGAAAGTGATGGAGCGATTAGCCAGAGCGATGGTGCCGATTGAAACCGGATCATTGGAAAAGGCGATCTACGCGCGCGTCATCAATAACTTCTCTGAGGTGAAGGTTGAGCTTTATGTCTCCGGTGCAACATCGCGCGAGGGACACCCGGGCGTGACGGTTGGGCAATATGCGGATTACATGCACAACGATCACTACCGGCTTGGCCGATTGTCGAGAATGAAGAGCGTCACCAACCCGCCGATCGAGGGAATGCGAGCGAGGGTAGGGCGTCTCTACATGGAACGTGCGATTGAAATGGGTGAAAAGCGGTTCAGGGAAGCTGTAACGGAAGCAGCGAGAAAAGCTGGGTTCACAAGGGGGTGACATGTTTATTGAAGCGTTTGCCAAATTTCTTCAGGACAAGAAGCTAGGCGTGATTGGTAAGGACACTTTCGCACATCACATGCCAGCTTCAGTCAAAAGCGGAATTTTACTGGTGAATCCCAATACTGGTATTGCTATTGACCGCGAGCTTGAAGGCTTTTATCAGGATGTTTTCACTGTAATCATCAGAGAGCCGACATTGTCTGCGGTGTCGGCCAGAGCTAACAAAATCATGGCTGTTCTGCCGCTTCTTGATACAGAAGTTCAGGGCATCCGGTTTAAATATGTTAAGCCTCTGTCTCTACCGATTATCTACCCGCAGGATGATGGATCACTGTTCGAAGCTGGTATTCCCGTCGAATTTGCAGCATATCCGGTGTAATCATCATTAAAATAGCCATATGGTTACTTTTTTAAAGTAAAAAATAGCTATATACTTACTTTTGCCGCAAGGAATGCGGCAACCAATGCAAAAAGGAGTTTGTAAACAATGGCTAACACCCATGTTAAAAATATCAAATTAGGCGCTTGCAAAGTGTCTTTCGGTGGCCAGGATCTTGGCTACACCAAAGGCGGCGTTGAAGTCGAGGTTTCTACCGAAACCCTAAAAGTCACCGTTGACCAGCTGGGTCAGACCACCATTTCTGAACTGGTGCAGGGTCGTAACGTAAAAGTTACCGCTCCGCTGGCCGAAAGTGTTCTGGCGAACCTGGTTAACCTGATGCCTGGCTCAACCATGTCTGCCGACAAAAACACCCTGTCTATCAGCTCCGCTCAGGGCGTCAACCTCGTTGACGTTGCTCAGGAGTTGATCCTGACTCCGCAGGATGGCACCGATTTCGTGCTGACTCTGCCGAAGGCGGCAACGGCGGGTAACTTCACCATGGCCTACAAATCCGATGACGTTCGCGTGTTCTCCGTTGATTTCAACGCATACCCGGACGAGGACGGCATTCTGGGAACCATGACCAACCCAAAGCCTGATGCCGGTGATGCGTCTGTCGCAGTTACCGGCGTAGCTGTTAACCCAACCACCGCGAACATCGCTGTGGGCGGTACTACCCAGCTGGCCGCAGTATTCGCCCCTACCAACGCCACCGATAAAACCGGTACGTGGGTATCGAGCAACACTGCTGTAGTCACTGTTGATAGCACCGGCAAGGTAACAGGTAAAGCTGCGGGTAATGCCCAGATCACCTTCACCACCACTGACGGCGCGAAGACTGCAACAGCAGCCATCACCGTAGCGTAACCCTAAAGAGGCTCAGGACGAGCCTCTTATTTAAACGGAATTGAAAATGACCAAATTACTCGACCTGGATGCCATTTCGCCTCCACAAAAATCAGTCAAGTTCGGCGGCAAAAAGTACCCGATCGTTGAAATGACCGTTGGCTTGTTTGTTGCCATCAAGCAGATGGAAGGCAAAGACCTGGCGGCTCTGTCTATGGCAGATCAGGTAACCGCATATGCAGATTTGGTGCAGAAATTACTGCCGACCGTCACGTCTGAAGCGCTCCAAAAGCTGACTTTGCCTCAGCTGCAGCAAGTCTTCACCTTCGCAATGGAAGTGGTTGAAGAAGAAAACGAAAAAGCTGCTGGTGAAGAAGCAAAGTAATCACCCGCGATGAGTCCGGGCAGATGGTGACGGTTTCCATCGATCTCGGATTCTATTTCAGTCGTGTTGTTGCTCACTATGCCGTCTCGCCGATAGAGCTACTCCAGCTACCGCTGGCCATGTTTTGGATGTTAAGCCGAAACATTGATCGTCTCCGGGCTGAAGAGGATGTCCGTAGATTCCAGGTGGCAAGGGTCGCCCAGGCAGATGCGGATAGCGGCAAGGCGTTTATGGAGGGTTTGCAACACCGTATTGGAAGACCAGTCGTTACCGATAAAGTCTACGATCCAAGTTATGCGAAAGCAGACCCCGACGCCAAAGAGCAACTGATGAAAATATTTGGCGCAGGATGACAAGGGAATGTCTGACAACGTAGAGTTTATTCTGTCGCTGGACGATAAAAAGTTCACCGCGGCAATCGACCGGGCGGGAAAACTGCTGGTCAGTTTTGGCGAGAAGGCCACAAAGCCAGCGCAAAAAATCGCAACACTTGAGCGTTCTCTGGGTTCCGTTGCCGGGATTCTGGGTACGCTCGACAAAAAGCTGGAATCGGTCGCCAATGGTCTTCAGGACTTAGGCGCCGGTTTCGAGCTTGTCTCTAAGGCAATGCGCGACACCAGACAAGAGCTGGTGACGTTTAATGCCAACCTCAAAACCTACACCACATGTATTGACGCCGCCGACAAAGCCACGAAGGGGTTTCATCATTCCTTGCAGGCTGTTCAGTCAGAGCTGAGCGACTTCTCTGATTGGGCTAATCACGCTGGACGTGCAGCCTCATCCTTTGGCCATGAGGTCAAAGAGGCTAATACAGCCACCTCCGGTATGAACACTCGTTTGTCCAACTCCAGCAAGCGAATGGAGAATTGGGCTGCATCGTCCACCAAAGCCGCTGCCCAGATGAAAAAGGTCGTGGCGGAGATGGATGCGCTGATTAACCGCCAAAGAGAATTGGGCAATCTGCGAGCGGATGTGCGTGGCCCTGGTCGTGGTGGTTCCGGTGGAAGTTCGAGCGGTTCCGGTGGCGGTTCCGGTCGTGGTGGTCGTCACTCAAGCGGCGGGCTGATGGACGGCATGAAAGGCAATATCTTCATGCTCGGTGAAATCGGTGATGCAGCTTATACCGTTCAGCAGATGTTGTTTGGTTGGCAGGTGCCGATCGTCGAAGCAGCAGCCCAGATGCAGAAGATGCGCATCTTGCTTGAAGGCATGAACAAAGAAGCTGCCAACCCGAAGCTGGCTGCGACTAATGACATGAATTACATCGTGAACATGGCTAAAACAGCCCCGTTCGCAATGGAAGCTCTGACAGACGCATTCGTTAAATTCAAATCAGCTGGCATCGATCCCGCCAATGGCTCTCTAAAGTCGCTGGTTGACTCTGTGGCACGTTTTGGTGGCGATAGTGAGCTGTTGAAGCGAGCAGCTGTGGCAATCCAGCAGATGTCCGGTAAGGGCGTCATTTCGATGGAAGAGCTGCGTCAGCAATTAGGTGAAGCCGTTCCTACCGCGATGCAGGCAATGGCAGATTCCGCTGGCGTTACCATGGGGCAACTGACCAAGGCGATTTCTACCGGTACTGTCTCAGCGAAGCAGGGTTTAGAGCTGTTATTCCAGGGGCTTGATGCTCAAAGCCGTGGTGCAGCCGAAAATCTGATGCAGGCATACAGTGGGGCGCTGGCGCAACTCCAGACCTCATTCACTCTGTTTGCTGATCGTATTGGTCGTGCCGGCTACCTCGAATCCATCACTAAAGCCTTCAAAGAGCTGTCCAATTACATGAACAGCACTGACGGTAAGGTGTTTGCGCAGGATCTGGGCGAGGGGTTGTCCACTGCGGTAAATGCGTTGATGGACATGGCGAAGTGGGCGGAGCGCAACAAAGAGCTGCTTCTCACTCTCGGCCAGGCTGCTTTGGCGTTGATCGGCTTTAAGGTGCTGAAAGGTACTGTGACGGGGCTGGCCACCGCAGGGACGCAAATGGGTGGTAGCCTCAAAAAAGCCTTTGAGGTCGTAAATGGCGCTGGCGCGAAAACAATCAGTGTAATTGCCGGTGTGGTTAAAACATTCCGTGATTTCGGCGGTACCGCGGCGATGATCATCTATGTAGGTGAGGCCATTAAGATGGTTCGCACTGCATGGCTGGCATTCCAGGCAGTGATTGTGGCTAACCCTGTGGGCGCAGCCATTACAGCGATCGCTGTAGCGGTCGGTGGCTTAATCGCCGTTATGACGTCGCTGCGTGACAAAACTGCCGAAACAGTGGCGGAGATTCGTAAGATCCCTGAAGCGATGACAGCCGCCCAGCGATCTCAGATGACCGCTCGTATCAAGCAACTGGAGAGCCAGAACAGCGGCGATCAGCAGACTCTTGAAGCGATGAAGAGTGGCGGCCTGTCATCCTCAGCAATTGGCGTAGATCAGAAGGCACTTCAGTCGCGGTTAGAAGCAAACCAGAAGGAGTTGGCTCAGCTTAAAGAGACCGTTGGTATGGGTGATAAAGCCCAATACGAGAACCTGGCGCGCGACATTGTCACCAAACGTCTGGAAGACGTAGACAACGGCATCAAAGCGGGGATGGCGCAGTACAGCACAACCACTCTCAAGGATGCGCGTAATAAGCGCACGGTGCTTTCGCAAGACCAGAAAATGTCTCCTTCTGAGAAAAGCGCGCAGCTGGAATCAATCAACGCTTCCGATCGCGATGCTCATCTTAAGCCATTCCTTGAAGGGGCAGACAAAACCCAAAAGATCGTCGATAGCCTTGGGCAAGAGGTTGTTCGAATTACGAAACTGCTGGAAAACCCGAATCTGAATGACAGCGATCGCTCGCGTCTGCAAGGTCAATTAAATGGCCAATCTCAGGCATTTAACACCGCGCAGGAGTCACTCAGCAGCCTCCAGGGGCAAATTAAGAACATCCGTGAGCAATCTGGCAAGGGTTTGCAGATGCTGGATGGCTCTTATTACACCGGGGTTGGCGGTACCAAAAAGCAAGATGATCGTCTGAACTCACTGTTTGTTAATTCCCAGCTCGGTACTGGCAAACAAACTCGAATGAATCCAGACGGCACAATCATGCGTGATATTGCCGGTGATGCTGTGATGGGTGATGCCCAGCTGAAGGCCAACACTAAGCTGCGTTCCATCTACGGCGAAACCATCAAGATGGAGCAGCTGACCGCAGATCAGCGCGAGAAGATCTCTTCCATCCTGACCGCAGCAAAGCTGAAGGATGAGCAAAAAGCGCAGCGCGCAGCTGAGCGAGCGGGGAAATCGGCTGAGGCAGCTGCTAAGCGTGAGGAGAGTGCGCGTCAAAAGGCAATTAAGGCCAATGAGACGTGGATCGGAAAAGCGGAGCAGATGGCCGGTCAGCTGGGGCTGTCATCGAAAGCGAGCGTTGAGTTCGACCAGAACATTCAGGAAGTCACCAAGCACCTGACTGAGATGGCTAACGCAGTGCCAAGCGATACGCTTTCCAAGGGGATGATCGACAACGCCAAAACTATGCTGGCGTTCATCAACCAGAACAAGGACGCCTACTCCAAGCGGCTGAATCAAGACGCTGCCGAGCAGAGCATTACCAAGTTCGCGCCGATGGCCAATAAGGTGATCAGCTCAGGCTACACCCCGGATTATCAATCTGCCGCGGCCGAGTGGAATAAGAAGTTTAACGAAAGCCTTGCTTACCTCCAGAGTCAGTCGAAGAACGCACAAGACCAGGGCATGAAAGAGGTGTACGACCGTGCAATCTCACAAATGTTGGCTGGCCGAAATAAAGCGTTTATTACCGAAGTTGGTACGTCCCAGCAGAAGTTGGCGCAGGAATACAGCGATGTAGCCTCGCAAATGGAATCTGTGTGGACGAGCTGCTTCGAAAACCTGACCGATAAGCTGACCGAGTTCGTCAAAACCGGCAAGTTCAGCATCGCTGATTTTGGCGATTACATCTTTGACGAGATGTTGAAGGTTAGCACCAAGGCTCTGGTTGTTGAGCCGCTTATGCAGTCGCTGGGCATGGGTACAAACTCAGGTGCCAGTTGGGGCGATAAGCTGTCGGGAGCCAAAGATGCGGTCATCGGGAGCTTCACTAAAACCCAGCAGTCAGGTTCTCCAGTTGAGGCAATGTCTTCACCAACCAGCGCCGGTAATGATTCTGGCAGCATGTTTGAGGGGCTGAAGAACTCCTTCAAGTCACTGACCACATCAGTATCGGATCTGGCGTCATCAGGTTTGAAAAGCCTGAAAGATGGCTTCAACGAACTGACCGGCAGCACCAAAAACTCGACTTCGGCGGTGACGCAGAATGCAGTCTCTACCCAAGAGGCGACTTCTGCAACGCGCGGATTCACTTTGTCAGCTAGCACGGCTGTAACTGCGATCGGGGCGACGATTTCAGCGCTAGGCGCTGCTACAGGCAATAAGTGGATGGGGTATGTGGGTGCGGCTGCGAGCATCATGGGGCTTGCATCATCTGCGTATGGCGCGATGTCCTCTGCCGGTTGGACAGGAAATTCGGCCAGCACGGTGCAGGATGGAACCAAGGGATTCCAGGTCAAGCCAAATGCCAACCAGTTCCAGGTGACGGCACACGCAAAGGGTGGGGTATTCGGTCCAGACGGTGTGGTTCCTCTCAAAAAGTATGCCAAAGGCGGTATTGCATCATCCCCGCAGCTGGCGTTGTTTGGCGAGGGCAGTCACAAAGAAGCGTATGTGCCACTTCCAGACGGCCGTTCAATTCCGGTGACGTTTACTGGTGGTGGCGAAGGGTCTGGCGGCGACAGTGTGGCAATTTCCATCACTGTTCAGAACTACGGTGATGGCAGCAGCAAGTCATCTGAGGAATCGGACAACGGCTCTCAGTGGAACGATATGGCCCGCAAAGTGAAGGCGGTCGTGCTTGACACGCTGACCGACGAAAGCAGACCGGGCGGAATGTTAAGCAGTACAAGCAAATAAGGAGTGGGTAATGTCACGGACGACATTTACCTGGTTCCCGTTGTTTGATTCCGAGAAGGAGATGAAGCCGGAAGTAACCCGGCTCGCCTTCAACGAAGGGTATGAACAACGTGTAACCAGTGGTTTGAACTGGCGCAAGTCCAGCTGGGATCTGCAATTCCAGGGAACACGAGCTGAGATGCAGGAGATCGACGACTTCCTGTATGCGCGCGGCGGGGTGGAGTCATTTAACTGGACTTCACCAAACGGGCAAAAGGTTGTCGTGGTGAGCGATAGCCATAAGGTCAAAAACTCACGAGGGTACGCGACCTTGACCACAACTTTCCGCCAGGTATTTGAGTAATTAAAGCCCCCAAGGATGGGGGCAAAACTTCAAGGATGAAGGTAAAAATGGAAACTATTGCATCGAGCATTCAGTCACTGCAACCGAGTGCGCTGATTGAAGTGTTTGAGTTGGATATGTCAGTAACCACCAGCGGTGGGAAGCTGTACTTTCACGCAGGCACCAACGAACTCTCTGAGCCAATCATTTGGCAGGGGGTAACCTATAACCCATGGCCAATTGCGGCATCGGGCTTCGATAAAAATGGCCAGGGCAAGTTGCCACGGCCAAAACTGCAGGTGAGTAACCTCGATGGCATTATTTCGGCTGAAGTGCAGTCGAATGAGGATTTGATCGGCTGTAAGCTGATTCGTCGGGTCACGCTCGCTCGATTTTTGGATGCTGTCAATTTTACTGAGGGCAACCCTACAGCTGACCCTAACCAGCATTTTGCCGATGAAATGTGGTACATCGACCAGAAGACTTTTGAGGATCGCGAGATTGTTGAGTTTGAGCTTGCCTCAGCATTCGATTTGATGGGAGTTATGCTGCCTAACCGCCAGATCGTCAAAAACTCATGCCAGTGGCGGTATCGAAGCGCTGAGTGCGGTTATACCGGTCCCTACTTTGACAAAAATGATGCGCCAACCAAACTGGCCAGCGCCGACTATTGCACCAAGCGATTGTCATCGTGCCGTGCTCGGATTAATTACTTTGCCAACGGCATCATTGCGTTTGGCGGGTTCCCCGGAGCAAACCGCGCATGATGAAGAATGAAATGATGAATGAAAAGTTGCTTGGCGCTATGCGCCTTGCAGCTTTGCAGGAATATCCGAATGAGGCTTGCGGCCTGCTTGTTAATACAAGAGCGAACAAATATGAGTTAATTCTATGCCGAAACGTCGCTGATGATCCTGAAAACTATTTTGTCATGCACGCCGAAGACCAAATTGCAGCTGAGAGAGCTGGCGAGGTAGTGGGTGTTTGGCATTCGCATACTGACGAGGATAATCAGGCATCTGAGGCAGATATGTCTGGTTGTGAAGCATCAGAGTTGCCGTGGTTTATTGTCAACATCAGCAAAAACTACAATCCTGAAATTGATGCAGAGTATCGTTTTAGTGATGTAAATGTGATCAAGCCATCTGGATTTGAAATGCCTTATGAGGGAAGGCCTTACGCATTTGGGGTATTTGATTGCTGGTTGCTGTGCCGAGATTATTTAAAGCGTGAGAAAAATGTGGCTATTGGCGTCTGCCCTGAGTTGCATATCCCATCGTGGTGGGAAAAGGGGGTTGATATTTTAAACGACAACTTCCAATCGCAGGATCTTGTAAGATTGCCACCGGGAACCCCACGTCAAAATGGCGACATTTTCTTCATGCAGTTAGCATCGCAAGTTCCTGATCACTGTGCAGTTTACATTGGCGATGGTATGATATTGCATCATCAAATGGATAGATTGAGCTGTAAAGCAATTTATGGCGGGATGTACGAAAAGCACACTACGCACCATTTGAGACACAAGGATTTAATGTGAGGGAAGACAATGAGTGAAATGGCTATGGATAAGCCTGAACTTGTCACTGTCGAATTAGGTGGAGTTTTAGGTAAAAACTTTGGCAAGGTTCATCGCGTTGCTGCAAATACTGTCCGGCGCGCAGTAAGTATTATTGACTGTAATCGCCCTGGTCTCGTAACCTGGATGAAGATGAACGCTAAGAAATATCAGAAGTATCATATTTCAGTCGAGCGTCATGATGGTGCAGCCTACGATATGAGTGAAGCCGAGTTCCAAATGGAAAATAACGGAAGCATGAAATCGATCAGAATCACACCAATTTATCGTGGCTCTGGATCAAAGGTTGTCGGTGCGGTTCAGGTTGTTGTTGGTGTTATTTTGATGGTTGTGGCAGTGTTTGCATCGTCAGTAACCGGTGGTGCTTCATTGGCAATGTTTTCTGCTGGTTTTGCTATGGCCTTCGGTGGTGTTGCAGCGCTCTTGTCCAAGCAGCCATCAAATAAAATGACGACCGTTGACAATAAAGACTCGTACTACTTTGATGGGCCGCAAAATACAGTATCTCAAGGCAACCCCGTACAGCTGATTTACGGTAAAGAGATTTTAGTCGGCTCCCAGATTGTCAGTGTCAAGATGTCTGTTGAGCAGATGCTTTAGTGCAAAACACTATGCCAGGCTTAGACGTTTGCGGTGGTGGCTAAGGTAGATTAAGTAAAACAGTTGGGCATTGACAGGATGTTGATGCCCAACCAATCGCCGGCAGGATGCCAGCGATCACACATAAATTGCACCAAAAAAGGGAGATTTTCGGTGGCAACTGTTAAAGAAAGACGCCTGCTCGCCGGTTCTGGCGGTGGCAGCAAGGGCGGCGGTTCCGCTCGCACGCCTGTAGAAGACAAAGATAATGTTCAGTCGCGATCACTCGCCTCAATCCTTGACCTTCTTGGTGAGGGAAAAATTGGTGGATTGATCAATGGCGGCCAGTCAATTTTCCTCGACAATGTACCAATTCTAAACCCGGACGGCACCAGTAACTTTAATGGGGTTACCTGGTGGTTTCGTGATGGAACCCAGAATCAGGCAGTGATCGAGGGCTTTGATGCCGTTGAAACCCCGCATGATGTTGGCGTCCAAATCAAGCTGTCTACCCCTCGTACCATTCAGATCGACAACGATGATTCTGACCAGGTACGTGTCATTATGATGTTCCCGAAACTGACCAAAACGGATCGGAAGTCGGGTGACACCCACGGTACGACCGTTCAATTCCAGTTTGAGATCGCATACGGCACTACATCGTTTAAGCCAATTAAACCGCAAGGATATGCCTCACATGTCGTTACGCTGAGCAAAAAGTCCAGCGGCAAACACTATCGTGAATATCTTTTTGACCTGCCCAAGCCAGGCTCAAACTATCGCATTCGCGTAAGCCGCGTGACCGCTGATAGCACCACTGACTATATCCAGGATCAGACCTGGCTCAGTCAGTACGGTGAAATCGTCAGCACAAAACTTAACTACCCAAACAGTGCGCTTGTTGGTCTTAAAATCGACTCGCAGCAATTTGGTAGTTCTGTGCCGGCGCGTTCCTACTTGGTCTCGGGTATGGAAATCCGCGTTCCGTCCAACTATGACCCGGTGCTTGGTACGTATTCGGGAGATTGGGATGGAACCTTCCGTTTAATGGTATCTGAAAACCCTGCCTGGATTTTGTACGACCTGCTCACCAGTAAGCGCTATGGCTTGGGAGAGTACGTCACTGAATCAATGATCAACATCGGCCAGCTTTACCAGATTGGGCGCTATTGCGATGAGCTGATCAATGATGGATTCGGGGGCAAGGAGAAGCGCTTCGCAATTAACACCGTAATTAACTCACGCGGTGAGGCGTACAAGGTTCTTCAGGATATTGTATCGACTTTCCGGGGGATGATTTTCTGGGCTGGTGGCATGGTTAACATCATGCAGGATAGCCCAAGTAGCCCGGTCATGCAGTTCAGTGCTGCGAACATCATTGGCAAAGTATCTTACAAAGGCTCTTCCCGCAAAGACCGCGCAACTGTAGCCCTCATCACCTACAACGACAAAGATGACCTGTACAAGCAGAACATCGAGTACGTTGAAGATGAAGAGGGTATTAAGCGTTTTGGTGTACGTAAAACTGAATCAGTAGCTTTCGGATGTACAAGCCGTGGCCAGGCTCACCGTGTGGGGCTTTGGACGCTTTATAGCAACCGCATGGAAACAGATCTGATCACCTTCACCTCTGGTATGGACGCATCGTTACTCATGCCTGGCGAGCTGGTGAAACTGCAAGATAAGTTCCGATCAGGGAAACGAAATTCCGGGCGTCTGGTGAACTACACCAAAAACAGCATCACACTCGACGCCTCTGTAAAACTGACTAAAGCCGGGAACACCGTCTCTTTCCTAAGTGCTAAAGGGAAGATGATTGATCGCGACCTTATTGAAGGCGCTGGCGAATACACTGTTGTCACCTTCAAGAAGGCATTAACTGAAGAAGAATACCCAGCGATTATGGGGATCTGGTCAGTCATTGAGCCTAAGCTGGAGCCAATGCTGCTGCGTGTGCTGGCCGTTAACCAGAATGAGGAGAAGGGTGCCTTTGATATCGTGGGTGTGCAGCACAACCCTACGAAGTTTAACGCTATCGATGAAGGGGCCACACTCGTTCCATCGAAGACGACCATTCTCGACCCGACTTTCTCAACCCCTGAAAACCTGCAGGTGACCGAAGGCACATATGTTTCTTCTCCAGGTAACCTTTCGGTAAAACTGATGGTGAGTTGGGAGGGCAAGTCACCTTCGTATGTGCTGCGTTACCGTCGTTCCGATGTTGTTGAAGATTGGGTTACAACAGAAGTTAAGACTGAGCAGTTCGATATTTTAAACGCTGCTGAGAATGGCATGTATGACATCGAGCTGTACTCGATTTCAGCCACGGGAAGACGTTCCAGCGTCATTTCCATGGTGTACACCACTCTTGGAACGATGACGCCACCAGACGCGCCCACGCTTCTCACAGCGATCGGGGATTATCGCGTCAACGTTCTGGCATGGCAGTTGCCTGGCACAATCGACATCGACAAAATTAACGTTTACGCCTCTCGCACCAACGATCTCACCACCGCGTCTCTTATTGCGGCGGTTGCCTCGACGACATTTACCCATAGCGGGCTGGGCGATGACGAAACTTGGTTTTATTGGGTGCGCGCAGTAAACAAGCGCGGAATGCTGAGCCAGCCAAACTCTTCCCTCGGCACCGAGGCTACCACCAAAGATGTTCTGTCGTTCCTGAAGAACAAAATCACCTCTTCTGAGCTTGGGCAGGATCTTCTTGCTGACATCAACCAGTCAGCGGCAAAAGAAGCTGTTGAAGAGGTCAGCAAGAAGATCGACGAAAGCGTGGGTGAGCTGCATAAAACCGTCGATGAGATTGAGCTGTCTGTTACAGGTGTTAAGCAGTCAGTGACCGACATGCAAAACTCGTTCGACGGCATGGAGAAAGAGCAGAGTGACCTGAAGGCAAACGTTCAGGACACGGCAGATAAAGTTAGCCAGGCGATCGATGAACTAGACGATGCCACCGCCAATGTTTTGGCTCTAAAGGAGACCGTCAAGAAGCAGGGTGAGTCCGTTGCCAGCACTCTCGATGCGGCACAGGCAGCTTTGGACGGTAGCAAAACGCTTATCGCCGAAGAGAGACAGGCTCGTGTTGATGGTGATACAGCGATCGGCAAAAAAGTTGACACTATGCAGTCAGTGGTGGACACCGGCCAGGCCAACATTGATGAAATGAAACAGACGGTGGCAGGAGTCGAGCAAACAGCATCACAGTGGTCAACGAGTTTGGAGGCAAATGCAAAAGCGAATATCGATCTGGCACTTCGTCAGGAAGAAGACAAAAAGCAGCAGGCGTCAACTAACGCATCGGTGACCACCAGCCAGCAGGCTTTGGCAGACTCTGTTTCATCGGTAGCCAAGCGTGTCGATGAGATGAAAGCTGAAATCGGTGATGACATCGCCGCGCAGTTGCAGGAAGAAAGGGAGACCCGAGCTAGTGCTGATGAGGCGGTCACTACCCAACTTACCCAGCTGAAGGCTCAAGTTAATGATGATGTTAAAGCGTCGCTGGCAACCGAGCAGCAGGCTCGTGCTGATGCTGATAGTGCTTTGTCGAAGCAGGTCACAAATCTGCAGTCGCAGGTTAATACTAACGTTAAAGCGCAGATCGCAGCGGAGGCCAAGACGCGGGCGGATAAAGACAGTGCCTTGTCCAGCCAAATTACCGCACTCAGCGCGCAGGTTAACAACGATGTGACCGCCCAGATCGCAACTGAGTCAAAGGCACGAACTGCTGGTGACACCGCAATCAGTACCAAAGTCGATACACTGGCAACCAAAACTACCAGCGACATCAAAGCAGCGGTAGCCACGGAGACTAAAGCCAGAACAGACGGCGATACCGCATTGGGGAGTCAGATTACGTCATTGAAAACCCAGACGGCTTCCGACATCAAAGCTGCGGTGGCCACTGAGACCAAAGCAAGAACTGACGGTGATTCCGCGCTCAGTAGCCAAATTAGCTCTCTTAAGACGCAAACGGCAGCAGATATTAAAGCCGCGGTAGCTACTGAGACAAAAGCTCGTACCGATGGCGATACTGCGCTGGGAAGCCAGATTACGTCCCTAAAAACGCAGACTGCGGCTGACATTAAAGCGGCTGTTGCTACAGAGACGAAGGCTCGTTCAGATGCCGATTCGGCTATGGCCAGTGACATCACCGCGCTTAAATCCAGAGCCGGAAAGATTGAGTCGTCAGTGACCTCTGAGCAAACAGCGCGCGCTAATGGTGATACAGCATTGGGCAAGCGAGTTGATACGGTCAGCGCCAAAGCTGATTCGGTTTCATCCACCGTTCAACAAACTTCTCAAGCCGTGGCTAATGTGAACTCTAAGGTTTCTGCATCTTGGACGTTGAAGATGGAGACCTCCACCTCAAACGGCCAAAAGTATGCTGCTGGCATGGCGCTGGGGATCGACGGATCAGGGCTGTCACAGTTCCTGATTCGCGCTGACCGCTTCGGGTTGGTTAACTCCGTCGATGGCAAGGTGACCACGCCATTTGTGGTGCAAAACAGTGTTGCCTACATGAATGGTGCGTACATCAAAGACGGCACAATCGTGAACGCCAAAATTGGTGATTTGCAATCCACTAACTACGTTTCGGGAAGGACTGGTTGGCGAATTGCAAAAGGAGGTGCTTTCGAGATGAATGGTAACAGCGGAAGCACCGGCCGCATGGTGATCAACAATAACCGAATCGAAGTGTATGACGAGAATGGGCGTCTTCGAGTACGAATGGGATTGATGTAATAATTTTGCCCCGAATATATCGGGGCAATTTTGCCATCTATTAAAAGCTATGAAAATCATGGTCTTTTGTGTTGCTACTAATGCAAAAATAAGTAACCATTCACCTACTTTATGTAAATGCGCAGGAGCGTAGTGTAACCGCCGAAGCAAGGAATGCTGACGCGTTAAGGAGAAAATATGTGGTACAGGGAAGGTACTAAGACCTTGATCAATGGCTCTAACATCGTTACCGGTGTTGGCACCAGTTGGTCAAAGGCTGAAAATGGCGTTCTGCCGGGCATGATTTTGCTTGGTGAAAAAGGCGAGCCATACGAAATCAAGTCAGTTGAGTCAGATACATCGCTTACGCTCGTTGAACCTTACGATGGTAAAAATGTGAATGGCACGCCATGCCGTATCATCACCACCTATCAGGGGGACATTAGTCAATTTTCAGCGCGCTTTGCGGCTCAGTTGCAACGCATGAATATTGATTCAGGCGTTATTCGTTCTTGGCTTACTTCGGGGCAGGACGCCCAGCTGTTAGCTGAGGATGGCACTCTGATCACGCTGAAGGCTTTGCGTCAGATCATATCTGAGCACGAAGGGGCAATGGCTTGGTTTTCCGCAAACAAGGATTCGATCCTTAAGGCCGCCGCTAACGCAACAGCTGCTGCTTCAAGTGCGTCAGCCGCATTGTCATCCCAGAAGGCGGCAAAGACTTCAGAGACAAGCTCAGCGGGATCAGCGAGTGCGGCTGCATCTTCCAAAGCGGCAGCGGCGGTTTCCGCTACCAAAGCGGCAGCGTCAGAGAAAAACGCCAAGGCGTCTGAAGTTAACGCCAAGACATCCGAAACCGCCGCAAGTGGTTCGGCAATCGCTGCAGCTACCTCAGAAACTAGCGCAAAAGCCTCCCAGGACTCTGCAACTTCCTCTGCTGGAAAGGCTGCAACTTCGGAGAAGAACGCCGCAGCATCCGCCACCAGCTCAGCCAGCTCAAAGGGTTCGGCAGCAACGTCGGCAACGAGTGCCGCCACCTCCGCAACTAACGCTAAAACATCCGAGAGTAACGCGAAGAAGTCCGAAGCAAACGCTAAGGCTTCTGAAAATGCAGCGGCTGGTTCTAAATCCGCAGCGGCGGCTTCAGAGGCTAACGCCAGTACCTCGGAAACAAATGCCGCATCTAGTGCGACTGCGGCTAAGGCATCTGAGACCAGCGCTGCCAGCTCAAAATCGGCCGCGGCCACCTCTGCTACCAACGCTAAATCTTCAGAAACAAACGCAGCCAGCTCTAAAACAGCTGCGGCCACTTCTGCATCGAATGCGGCCACCTCGCAATCGAATGCGGCCACCTCGCAATCGAATGCCTCGACCTCCGAAGCTAACGCAAAGAAATCAGAGACAAATGCTAAAGCGTCTGAGAATGCCGCAGCGAGTTCAAGCTCTAACGCAGGCAAATCAGCGTCAGCTGCCAAAACCTCTGAAAACAATGCTGCCGCCAGTGCCTCGTCTGCTGCGGCATCGGCCAAGAGCCTCGATGCCGATAACTTATGGAATAAATCAACTTTAACTAAAGCGGTATTGGTCGGCTTAGGGTTGGCTCCGAGTGACGCTCCTTCCTTCACAGGTGGTGTCACCATTGCCGGTAGTATTTTGAATACTGGAGAAGTCCAAACAAAATCCGCTAACTCTTACCGAATGGTTGGTAGTAAATACGGGCTTTTCCAACGCATTGATGGTTCCAACTGGTACATGATGCTGACCAACCTCAATGATAATTATGGAACCTATAACGCTTTCCGCCCTCTTTCTATCGCTCTTACAAATGGAAGAGTAACTATGGGGAACGGTTTGAGCGTGACGGGCGATGTTAGGCTCGCTTCAGACCTATCTGTGACGGGCGCACTCAGCGCTTCAAAAGGTGGCATCATTAATGCGCCGGGGGCAGGAGCTGTAGCTGACCTTACCAAAGCAGCACTAGTTGTGAATGGCTCTGCAAATGATGGCTCTCAAGGTATCACGATCAACAGCTATGCGCCCGCGCTGTCCTTTATTGATCGTAGCGCATCAAACGCTGGTTTCCGCTGGCGTGGTGATGGCAACTGTTTGCGCTTAGATGTCGATAATCGTGACAATGGGGCAACATGGAACAGCAATCTAGTTCAGATTGACGAACAAGGTAGATTGAGCGTTGGTGGTGCAATAACAGCTGGTTACGCAGAGTCATTTACCTATCGGGATCAGTGGAAAACCAAAGCCCCTTTCTTCAACGAGTTTTCTTCGAGTGGGGCAAGCGAGTATCACCCCTTGGTGAAGCAAAAGGTGACTGCTGGGGATAAGAGCTATGTGGCGTCTCTCGGCTGGCTGGTTAACTCAATGGTCTTCGAGCTGAGCATTACTGATCAAGCCGGTACAACTCAAAACTTTATCTTTCGACCTAATGGTGAGTTCTCAACCCCGGCCAGAGTTTTGCCTGGAGACTATTCAAACTTCGACACCCGGTATTTGGGTATCAAAGCGAATGCAGTTAGCGCAAGTAAATTAGCCACGGCTCGTAAGATTGCAGGCAAGGCTTTTGATGGCACATCTGACATTGCGATAAGCGCTGGTGACGTGAAGGCGTTACCTAATACTGGAGGCACTGTAGCCGGCCAAGTGACCGTTGCAGCAAATGGCGCCGCTCTTGTACTGAGAAGGTTGGCGGCGTCTCAAGCAGTTTACCTCATGGGACGTGACGAAAAAAACGTTGCACGTTGGTACGTTGGTAATGGCGGCACGGATGATGTTGTTACGATTCACAACTACATCCAGAACACCACCTTGCAGCTTAACGCCAGTGAGTTGTACACCAACAGAAACATTCGCGCAGCCGGAAGTTTGACTATCAATGGCAGTGGCGAATCGAATGCGGTAGTAGGTTCAGGATCTGCCGATGTTTTCCTGCAAAATACAAAGTCAGGCAAGTATCTTCAGCTTAAAGATACCGGCGATCTGATGTACTCAAATCAGAAGATTTACCATGCAGGTAGCAAACCTACAGCGGCAGAAGTAGGCGCTTTGTCTTCATCGGGCGGTCAGGTGAGTGGAGAGGTCGTAACCACTTCAGCTAATGGCTTCCGTATTAAATACGGGGCCTTCGGTTCATTCTTTCGCAATGATGGAGGTTCAAGCTACTTCCTGCTGACTGCATCCGGGGACCAAAATGGAGGCTGGAACGGACTGCGTCCAATTTACTGGAGCAATATTACCGGCAACGTAACAATGGGTCATAACGTTGGCGTTGGCGGCTCTTTAACTGCTAACGGCGGGATTGTGTCGGGTAACGTTATCAATGTCCCGACGGCCAGTGGTTCATGGATCAGTATGCGAACCGGCACTGCTTTGCAAGGTAATGGCGCTGTAGGCACCAGCTCTGCCGCAGCAGTCGTTCGTCAGGAGCACGCCGATCGCCATTACGTTTTGGGTGGCTTGGGCAACTCTCAGTTCGGCATCTACATGATCAACAAATCGCGTACTGACAATGGTACTGATGCGTATGCGTATCTGGGTAGTGATGGCACCTGGACTTGCAGTGGCAATGGTAACTTTAACGATGTGTACATCCGTTCTGACCGCCGCAACAAGCGCAACATTAAGAGAATTGATAGCGCACTGGACAAGCTGGAGAAAATCGACGGTGTGCTTTACGAAATTCAGAACATGGATGGGTATGATCAATCCGCTGGTCTCGTTGCTCAGCAAGTGCAGGAAGTGCAGCCAGAGTTGGTAACATCAGACATCGATCATGCCACTCAGGAAGAGCGCCTTCGCTTGAACTACAACGGTGTCATCGGCATGTTGGTTGAGGCGGTGAAAGAGCTGCGCGCGGAAGTTAAAGAGCTGAAGGAGGCCAGATAATGACAGTAGGATCTGGGTGGATTGGCTCAAGTGCAGTTGGGGAAACCGCTCAGCGTTGGATGTCGGCCGCAGGGCCGGCAATCAATGTCGGGGTTCCTTTTTGGATGAGTACATTGGCAGGCAAAAGTAAAGGGGTAAAGTTGACAGTGGTGCAAAAGCAGGTGGGAATTTTGCCACCTGGCGTTCGTGGGCCTCAGCCCTTCCCGATTGTAGAGTTTGGCTATCACAAAGCGCAAGGTTTTGGTGGTATTACCGGAAACTACAATGGCCGCGAAATTATTGCCCTATATTCAAGCACACAATTTGGTGGTCTTTTGTTCCAGCTAAGTGGCGCAATGTCAGGCTCGGTCGTCATTAAAATTAACGGGGCGGCATTTACGTTGCCCTATAACTCATCATTAAGTGCCTATGCGATTTCAAGTAATAATGCGGCCTACACTGCTTTGCAGACAAGAGTAGGCCAAACGGTCGATGTGACTTTTTAACGGTGATAGTAGGTATTTGACTACTAATCTGTATCAAGTAATGGATAATGCACCCATTCAAACCGAATGGGTGCATTATAATGAAATGTTTAAACTTATCCTTCCTTGCATTGGCTCTTGCCTCGCTAACTACTACTGGCTGCGCCGGACTTCCCGACTCAAAAAGTGAGAAAGTTGATTGTGTTGCGAAATACATCTCTGGAACCTGGCCTGGTGGTGAGCACTGGGTGAAGGTTGACGAACGTCGTGTTAATCACGTTGGGCATCGTTACGTTCACGTAAGAAGTGATTTAGTCCTGCACTTCTATGGCCGCTGGCAACGAGAAGAGTTGTTCGCTGATTACCAGTGCAAAAAGGCAGGTGAGGTATGATTAAACTAGGCTCAAAGCTCCTTGTCGCCGCTCTGGTTTTAAACGTGGTAGGGTGCGCAGATCTGCAAAAATTCGAGAGACACAAGGTAAGCTGCTACGGTAAGTACGGTTCGAACTTTACAGGCTTTACCCGTTATAAGTGGATAAAGATTGACGCTATCAGCGTCAGTCAAAACGGCACTCGATATGTTCACCCAGAGCCAGACCTCGATGTGAGTTTCGAGGCCAATTGGGTCTCGGACAAAGTGTTTAAAGAAATCCAATGTGACCCCCATCCAAAATAATCCCCAAAAGCGCCTGTTGGCACTTTTTCTTTGGTTGTTAGCTACTTACTTTCTTGTTGCATTTTGCTACTATTTGCGCCTATCGAGATTTGACTTTTCATGGAGGAAAAAATGTCAAATGAGATGGGAGGCGTGACCCCAGACCAGGTGGAGCGCATTGCCCAAATTGTCGCCAGAGAGGTCATGGGGAACTTGCGAAAGGATCTCCGTGATGACATCGGCGCAGAAGTGAAAGCACAGCTTGGGGCCTATTTTGGTGACATGACTGCCGCCCAGCACAGCATCCAGCACTCAAATCTGGAAAAGCTGCTGACGCGGTTAGACAGCATCTCAAGTGGATTCTTCGGCGGCATCATCTCCAAGATCACATCCATTCTAACCGCTGCTCTTCTTCTGGGGCTGGCGGCGTATGGCGTTAAAAACGGTTTCGGCAACTAAGAGGAAAGCTAAGGATGGCTACTTCAAGAGGTATCAGAAACAACAACCCAGGTAATCTTGACCGCGGTGCGCCGTGGCAAGGTCTGGTGGACAACCCTGCAGAACCGCGGTTCTGCACCTTTAAGGACGCTACCTGGGGCATCCGTGCTCTGGCAGTAACGCTCATCACCTACCACGACAAACGTAAAGCGCGCGATGGCTCGCCGATCGATACTGTCCGTGAAGTGATCGAACGTTGGGCGCCGCCGCATGAGAACGACACCGAGGCTTACATCAATGCGGTGGCCAAGGCAGTCGGCGTCTCTCCTGAGATGATTGTGGATCTTCACGACTACAGCACCCTACGCCCCTTGGTAGAAGCGATTATTCGCCATGAGAACGGCAAAGGCCCATTAAAGACGGCAAACAGCTGGTACTCAGTGGAAGCCATCGATGAGGGTCTGCGTCGTGCCGGTGTGGTGCGAGTGGTTAAAGCTGTAAAAGCAGTTCCAGTCACTAAGGAATCTGCTGGCGCAACGATTACTGCCGGCATTGGTGTCGCGCAGCTGGTGGACGTAGCACCGCAGATCACACATGCAATGGATAAGGCTCAGGACAATATCTCCAGTGGCGATACCATCCGCATCGTGTTCGGTGTTGCCACGGTAGCAATTGCACTTTTCATTGCCTGGTCTCAGGTTCGCAAACACCAGAAGGGGATCGCGTAATGCTTCTTGGCCTTTACATTAAGGTCAAGCAGTACCTGTTGACGGCTGCGGCCGTCATCATGGTGCTTGCTGGTGCCTATTACCTCGGTGGCCTGGCTGCTCGCCGGTCAATGGAAATCAAAGCAGAGCGTGAAGACAACAAGCGCCTGCAACACACACTGGATGTGAAAAATGACGTTATCAATGCAGTCCGACGCTCGGATGATGCTACCGTTGATGCTCAGCTTGCTGCTGATTGGATGCGTGATTAAGCCACCAGCCCAAGGGGGGCTGTTCTGCGACGCAGCAAACCCCATTTACGTTAGCCATAGCGATCAGCTAACGCAGGAAACAAAACGTGAGATCCTTTCCCACAACGTTCAAGGCGCTACGTTGTGCCATTGGGAGAAAAAGCCCCGTTAGCGTTGTGCTTTTGAAGGCGTCTCGCTGGGTCTGGGGACGCCGGTTTTCCTTACCGGCTGTAAGGAACTAATCAACGTTTGGTTGAGTTTAGTGGTTGCCACAAAGCCATATATGACGTAAATTTGTTAGACAGTTGACGAAAGCGTCAACCCAATTTTAAGACCTACGAAGCATCCTCGTAGCCTCTAAATCCCCAGGTTGGGGGTCGCCGAACACGCTGCATAGCACTCGGCTAAGGTGGAAACATGCGTAACTCTCTGAACATTAAAGAAGCGAAGCGCTCAATTCAAACCATTCGTGATTGTACGAGTGTCATCGCTACTCACATCTTCGGTAATTCGAAGCTGCAGGTGCGCACACTCAACAATGAAGCGTTGGCACCTAAAGACCTCAAATTCATCGTTACTTTTGCTCACGATGTAGAGACAGCTCGAGCCTCGGTAAAACCGCTGGCTGAAGCTCGTTTTCTCGATGGCGAAATTTGCTTTACGGTGAACCCAGCTAAGCAATTCCCTGAGATGGCTAACAAAATTTCGTCTTTCTCAGAGGCAATTGAAACTTCTATTCGCGATTTTTTGAGCAAGCATGATAGTATCTTTAGCACCAATTCTGCTAATGATACTGCTAAATGGTTACACTAATACCTTCATCGTTTTTCGATAAGAACATAGGTAAGTTTGCTCATGAAGGCGAAATTTGCCTTCTTCGTTTCGGCTATTTGTTCACTAATGATGCGCTCTACAAGCTATCTCAGTTGGAGTTAATCGAACCCGAAGATGAGATTCATACCTACATAACGATTGAATGTGTAGGTGCTGCTGACGACGACAAAGCGCGTATCACCAAAACCATCGCAAAAATGGTTGATGATGACGCCTCCGATGAAGAGATTATCAAGCATCTTTTAGACTCTGGCTATGTTGATGAATCTAAAAACGTAGATGCCGGCAGAATTGCACTCCGATCCTATTTCTTCATCGATGACGCTGGCCAAGAGGTGGAAGCCCCTCAAGTCGCTGGCGTTAAAGTTGAGCGACCTTTCCAGCAGCAAGGTCTAAGCAGTCGCGCATATATGTTTATTCTGAATTGGTTTGATCACCTGGTTTGCGACGAAGAGCAAACAGTTCCAGGCGCAAAAATCTGGGCTGGTCGTCTTTATGACCAATGCGACGTGCGCATCTATAACGGCAAGGGTCAGGTTTTTGAAGATCGCTTGAGCGAACTCGGTGTTGGCGCTAAAGGCTTTCTGCCGTGGAACAAGGGCATGTTGGTAGACCTCAGCGGATGGACACCGAACCAAGTTCAGCAGAAGGTTCAAAAGTTCATCGTTTTAATCATATCTCGCGACACGTCTCCATCAGTCGGCTACTGTCCAGCCTAATTCTATATGAACCCGCTTCGGCGGGTTTTTTATTCTCAAAATTCAGCTCATTGCCTACAGACTGGCCTTTACACCGTGGCCGCCCCGCATTAGGCTAATAGCCACATAAGAAAACAACTTGTTTTCACATAATTATTATTTCGCATAACAAGGAAACAAAAATGGCTAAGATCATTGTGATTGGCGGCACCAAAGGTGGCCCCGGAAAATCTACGGTTGCGCAGCAGGTAGCCGGTGCGCTGGTTCTTAAAAAGCAGAAGAAATGTCACCTGACCGACATCGATGGGCAGATGACGACCGCAGGCTGGGCTGAAGAGCGCCGCGAAAACGAAGACCTGGCACTTATTCCATTTGAGTTTGTGGATCATGACGTTGTAAAGCACATCAACGCGGTCAGCCAGCGCCATGACTTCGTGGTTATTGACGCCGGCGGCTTCGACTCCGAAATCCAGCGTCAGGCTATGCAGATGGCCGACATCATCCTTCTTCCGTTCCGCCCGAAGCGTCGTGACATTAAATCACTGCGTAATCTCGACCCTGTTCTGGATAACGTGCGGAATACCAATCACAAGGTTCGAATCATTGGGGTGATGAACCAATGTCCATCCCTGCCAAACCAGGCTCAGCGCATCATTAACGCAAAAGGTGTGATCGAGTCATTTGGTATCGAGCCGGTGCCAGTAAACCTCTACACTCGTAACGTGTACGACGATGCAGAAGAGTCTGGCCGCACCATCTTTGAAATGACCGGTGCCGATCGCGATGCGAAGGCTGAAGCAGAAATTATCGAGCTGGTGGATTACCTGCTTAACCTGGAGGGTAAATAATGGCGAAGGGTATGGGTGATTTGACTAAGCGTGTAACGCCACCAGCAGCGCCAGAAGCGCAGCAGCAAGAAAGTCAGCCAGTGACACCAGCTGCACCACTTCGTAACCCCGTGAAGCCCCAGGGGCGTCCTACTCGTGGTAAAAGCAAGATTCAGTCTCGCACCATGTCGATGGAAGATGAGTACATAGAGCTGATTGATATGCTGGCCGTCATTCCTCGTTTCGACAAGTTCACACGTTCTGACGTGATCCGCGCAGCCATCTTCCAGCTATCAGAGAAAACCCCGGCTGAAATCGAGGAAGCCATTAAGCTAAATATTGAAGCGGTTAATGCGAGTGATGTTTCATTCCGTACCGAAGAAATCAAACGTAAGTTGATGGGTAAGAGTTAATATAAAATCTACCTAAAATAATAGTCCTGCGCCTTAAAATATCATAAGGCGCAATACAGAGTGCAAAAAGAAATGGGATTTTTCGACCGCTTCAAGAATAAAACAGCAGTTAAATTAGCTTCAGAAGTTAAAGACGGTAAATTAGTGGCACTAAGCGAGCTTGTAAAAAGGTCTGATGCAGGCGATGTCGATGCTCATTTAGAGTTAGGTGTACTGTTTGCGACAGGAAACAAAGACCCTTATGTGCCGCTGGATTACACAAAATCATTTCATTATTACACTAAGGCAGCTGTCGAGGGACGTTTGCCTAACGCCTATTATAATATTGGGATCATGGCCTTGTTGGGACAAGGGGTAACCCAAAACACTACCAATGCGATTGATTACTTTAAAATAGCAGAGCAAGGCGGCAATCCCAGAGCGGCTTCAAAAATTAAAGCGGCCAAAACTTACATTGCACTAAATGAGCTGTTTGAAGAAATTAAGAAATTAGTTGTTGATCAGCAATATATTAACAACATTTACAACTTAATTAATGGGATGGGTATTACTTTCGGCTATAGAGAGAGCATCGAGAATACAATTTCCTTCGCCCAGCTAATAAATTACTTTAACCAACAATCGGTAGAGGAAACATTGCACACCATTGCATCTGGTGATGTTGAACAAATCCAAGCCGTCATGCCTTCAATGATTTACTTGTGCAATTTTGCAGACCGAGAATCTGGAATTTCATAATTAAAAATTGATTCCTTGAAATAATTTGTAAAGTCTTTGATGAGCCTGCTTCTCTATAAAAGATTAAGACCAGTATATTAAAATATACGGAAGCAGGCTTCTTTCAAGCACCACCACCCAGCCTCATCACCACCAAACTCCCTGCATTCACTGCTTTAAAAAAGATTGGTAACTAGCTATCATCCAGCCACGGATAACTAACTGGCTACCTACTAATGGGCGATTTTTTTTACCAATGCTTAGGCAACGACGACCAGTACGGATTCATGGAAGAGTGGGATTCGGCCGTCATGGATGAGTGGGTCGCTAAGAACATAGGGCTGTCTCGCTGTAAAGGCGAAGCTGACCTCTTCGAGACTAAGTGGTTTGATTACCGCGATATGCACCCACTTCAGGCTACAGCTGTCTTTACCGAAGAGTACAAACGCCAGTACGCCAACATCATGCTCACTCACGGTCGCGAAGACTTCCAGAGCGCGCCTTTCAACATCGGTTTAAAACGTGTTCCGTTTCAGGATCAGTCAGCGGCCAATAAGACATCGCTTTGGAAAGCACGTCAGTTTGCCGATCGCTACTGCGTCAATTACGGCTACTTCATTGGCACCGTTCTCTCGATAGCCGCATCACGTCTCTGGGATAAGCTGCCACGCCCTCAACATCTTTGGCAACCAGATCTGATAGAGATCTTCGAAGACAGATTTAAGAAACGCGCGCTCACCCGTCTGGATAGCTCTCTGTGGGGTTCTGGCTCTTCTGGGGTAATTGTGCAAGGGGGCAACGTCGAAATCCAGCGAGATTACTTTGAGTGGCTTCTCATGCAGATTGAAAATCGTGAGCCATCCCGTCGCGTTCTGATCATCTATTCCGCTGTTTGGCTGACAGAGCTTCTCCCCGAACACATAGCGCTGCAGCGCTTCCCTAAAGAAACCATGGAAGCACGGTCACTGAATTGATTGCCTTTGCCCACTTAGTAAACTCAGTAAACAAGTTGTTTAGAACGATGGAAAAGCACATGAACATGAATAAAGAGGTGGCGTAATGACCACCATTTGCCATACCGGACGCCCATTGTCAGAAGAGTTTGATGATGACTTCCAGAACCGACTAACAGCCTACTACTGCAAGGATCAGGAGTTCCTGATGCGCGCCGGGGATTTGGTTGATCCGAGCCAGTTTGAAAACGCGGCAAACGCAATATTGGTTAACCTTGTTTCGTCCTACTTCCGCATGTACAAGAGCGCACCATCCAGCACGGCCATTCTCGACCAGCTGAAGCGCGCGAAGAAAGATAAGACGATCCGCGAAGAGCTATTCCCGGATGTGGTCGGCGCCTTCAAGCGTGTATTGGGTGAGAAATTGACAGACACCAAATACATGGTTGACCGCGTGGCCACATTTGCCCGGAGCATAGCTTTCGATGACGCGCTGATCAAAGCCGCCGAGCTGAAAGAGAAGGGTGACTTCGAACGCGCCATGGAAGTGATGGCCAAGGTGCAGCTGGTGGGTGCGAGTGACACTATCGGCATCTATAACTATCTGGGCGAAGCGGCTGAGCGTTTAAAGCAACGTGAGTATGAGGCGTCTGAGGATTACGTGCCAAACAGCATCACTACCGGCATACCGTTGTTGGATCGTCTGCTGTATCAGAAAGGCTGGGGGCGTCGTGAGATGGTTCTCTTCATGGGCTTCGCAAAGTCAGGTAAATCGACGGCCATGGGTGAGTTCTCTATTAACGCGACTTTAAAGGGCTTCAACGTCCTGTACGTCTCGCTGGAAGTTCACACGGCAATCTTGTCTGACCGTTTCGACGCACGTCTTTCTCAAACCGAAATGACGAAGCTGATCGAGAAGCGTGACGATGTTCATAAGAAGCTGGCCGACCTGGGCGCCAGTATCGGCGTGGGTAATTTGTGGGTTGTGGAAAGACCGTCTGGCAGCTTGTCACCTGCAGACCTCGACCGCTTGCTGGAAGGCATGAAATCGAACGGAATGATACCTGACATGGTCGTGGTGGATTACGCCGACCTGATGAAGCCAACACGACGCAGCGGTGATGAACGTGCAGATGTGAAGAGCATCTATACCGATCTCCGTGCAGTCTTCGACAAACACAACGCCGCTGGCATAACAGCATCCCAGACAAACCGAGAGGGTGGGGCGTCTGAGGTGGCCACGATGATGCACGCCGCGGATAACATTGAAAAGGTGCGTATCGCTGACCTGGTTATCTCGATCAACAAAACGGAAGAGGAAGCGACGAAGGGTGAAGCGCGCTTGTACTTTGCAGGCTCTCGTAACCAGAAAGGCAACATCAGCATCCGAGTGAAGCAGAACCTGGAGCAGATGCGGTTTATTCAGGAAATTCTCGACGTTATCTAAAAAATAAAGGCGTGGCAAAAATCGCCACGCCTCATTTCCAATTCGAGAAATCAAGTTTCTCGCCCTGTTAAAAACAACAAGGGAAAAACACATGAGCGGCCATCATACCCCATCTTCCCTAATACACACAAAATTGCCTTCAAATAATGACCGGAGAGGATTGCTGGCATGAGCGACATTAAAGAGCTTTTGACCGAGCTAGACTTTGAGCAGTGGCTCGATACAGAGGGGATCATCTATCGCCGTGGTGGTGTCAGCGCGCGCGGTCGTGAAATAAACATCAAGGAATGCCCGGTATGCGGCAGCTCCGGTTGGAAGGTGTATTTCAATCTGACCAACAACGTCGGTAAATGCTTTGCTGGTGATCACCCAGAAGAGATCCAATTCAACAAGCTGGTATTCCTGAAGCATTACAGCGGCAAGTCACGCCGTGCATTTGAGGAATACGTGAACAATGCGCTGCTGGAGCAGGGCTGGGCGCCAAAACGAGAAGAGATAAAACTGACCAGCGCCGTCGAGCTGGAAGGGCCGGTTTCGTTGCCGCGTCACTATGAGCTTCCGATCGAGGGTCAGCTGCCCACTTATCTGGTAGAGCGAAATGTAACGTCTGAGCTGGCCAAATATTTCGACCTTCGATACTGCATAGAGGGCAAACATGCTTATGTGGATGTCTACAACGACCAGGTTCGTGGCCAAGATTTCGGTATGCGTATTCTGATTCCAATTTACGACCTCGATGGCGTGATGAAAACCTTCCAGGGGCGTGACGTTACTGGAACTGCGGAGCGCCGCTATCTCTTCCCCATGACGTTGCCGGCTTCAGGTAAGTTTCTCTATAACGGCCACAACGCAGTGGGTAAGCAAACTGTCGTAGTGAGCGAGGGCGCATTTGACGTTATTGGCATCAAGCGAGCGCTGTTCGATGAGCCAACGTTGCGGGATTACGTTGAGCCAATCGGGACGTTTGGTATGCACTTGTCTGGCGTAACGACGCAGGACGAAGAGGATCAGTTAGGTGCATTCCTGACGCTAAAAGCGAAGGGGCTGAAGAACGTCGTAATGATGTGGGACAGCGAGAAGCAGGCAATCAGAAACACAATGGCCGCCGCGCGTAAGCTGGTGGGGATCGGACTTAACGTGAAGATAGCCTGTTTGGGCAAAGAGGGCATTGACCCGGGCGACGCATCTGTTGAGGAAATCATCAAAGCCTACTTCCGAGCGAAGACCTACACTCGCCAGCTTGAGTTAATGGCAAAGGTAAAAGGAATAGCGGCTTTGGTCTGACCTAAGAAAATAAGTAGCTAACTACCAATCATTAATTATAATGGCGACCAAAGTCTATAAGAGAGATGAAGATGCACCCGAATATCACTCATGAAATCACAAAGCTGGTTAGAGACTCAAAGCTGCCGCTGAGCGAAGAAGAGTTCGACTCGGTTGTTGTCCAGGCTATTCAGGCTGGAGCTGACAGAATCGCGACCGCAGAGGCTGGCAAGTTACTGCTGGCCGAGTACCCGTATTTGACGGTCACCATGGTTGTTGGCGATGTTCGCCCAAGCGTAAGTAACGAAGCGCCTCGATGCGCGGCGATCGTCAGCTTTATCAGCCGAATGGGAGATTCGCCTGTCACCCATACAGCTGCTTATTACAACGGCTACATTGTCCAGACCCAGACCGTTCTTGAAGAGCTGCACCGTGACAACTTGTGGAATTTCGTTGAGTTCATGGATGAAAAATGCGAAAGCGTGGAGTCCTCTTCGGCCATAAAAGAACTCTGGGCAACGAGTTTGGTTGGCGACGATAACACTGCAAATATGAGTGTCCCGGAAGGCATGGTTGACCTGGTTCTTGAAGGGCGAGGAACCGCCACCAAAGCGGCTAATGAGAAGAACTTCCCAGCGTTAATGAAATTGACCGGTGGCGAGCGTCGCAAGCAGGACATTATCAATGCCTGCAGTTCAGCCTGCGATGGCGTCATGGGAGAGTATGAACGTCGCCTGGTGAAGATGTCGAACGAAATGCCTATGTTGATGCAGGAAGCCAAATCATACGCTCTGCACACCGCTGAAGAGCTTCTGAAGCCTTTCCGTGACCGACAACACGCCGTCATGTCTGGCTGGGGAAGCTGGTAGCCTGACAAAAACGCTATAGCCCCGTATGGGGCTTTTTTATAATTGCATTAATAAGTGATTAGCTATTTTGGTGATACAGAATGACAGTTTTAAAGACCGACTTTTCGAAGATTCCATCCATATCGGGCAACAACATGTTCAGCCTGAAGTGCGAGGAAGTGCTGATCCGCAAGGAACCAACAAGAGCGAGCTACACGGTCTGCCAGCACACGATTCTGGCATTCAAAGAGGGTCGGCTGCCGCCCGGCTCATTCAGTGAATGTGTAACGGCTATCAGCGGCGGCAAATGCAAAGCGCTGAAGATGATGGTCGAGGAAGTTCGTGCCGGTGAATCACTCTATTTCGAAGACTACGGTGCTTTGGTTGCTGAAGTTGCAGCCCGTAACAGTCAGAGCAGTTTCGGTGGCCAGCGCAAGACCAAATCCGCGATGTCACTTCTGCCGTCGCGTAAATCAAAAGCAGAAGACACAACAAAAAAGGGCGAGTTCGAGGCCATTACTGACCTTCACTCAGCCTTAGTGCAAGAGGAAAACACATGAAAGTTTCGGATCTTAAAGAAGGGGAGCGCGCTTATTTCATGGTCGATTTGGAGGGGCAAAGAACGTGGGAAGAGTGTCGCGTTCTGGCTGTTTCAACATACGGCTTTGCGCTTGAGCACAAGGTGAATGGCCAGACTGTGCAGAAGTGGTACGACGCTATTGGAACCGGTGCAGCGCTTCGATTCCGACGCCTCATCGAATATTGGCATCAGTGGACGAACAAGCAACACGGTGGGCTTTACGAGCTGGTTATGTTCGCTAACCAAAAAGCCACCATGAAAGGTTTCGTTCCTACCGCAGTTTTCAAATCAACATCGACCGGCGACATCTACTCGCTGCCGATCGAACAGTTTCACGCTGAATTTACACAACACGAGCCAGTACAAGGAGTGCCGTTTTAATGGAAAAGCTGATTACCCTTCGAACCAAGCTGGATGACATCAAAGCGATGGGAACCAATGCCAAGAAAGAGGCTTTGGCCAAGCTGGACGACTTCGAGCAAAAAGCCGTTTCGCTGATGCTCAATCCATTCATCCGCTTCGGCATCAAGAAGTATAACGTAGCCCCGGCGCAGCTGGTGTCCACGCCAAGTGACCAGAAGGTATTGGATGTGTTGGAGCAGCTGGCAACGCGTCAACTGACAGGTGGAGCAGCTGTAACCGCGGTTGAGTCCATCGTTGGCTCTATGTGTGAGGCTGGTCAGGACGTGTTTCGCCGCTTCCTGTTGAAAGATCCGAAGGCCGGTGTAGGCATTAGCCTTTGCAACAAAATCTTCTCGGCGCCAATTCCAGTGTTTGAAGTTCAGCTGGCGACCGCCTACAAAGAAAAGGGGGACAAGTTCCCGTTCAAGCCGAACAAACACGCCAAATGGCCGATGATTGGAAGCATCAAGCTCGATGGGATGCGCGTTATCTGCGAGGTGATTGTGGGCGAAGAGGAGGTTAACTTCCTGTCGCGCACCGGTAATCCAGTAACATCACTCGATCACCTTAAACCGGCAATGCTGGAGCTGGCTCGTGCCACCGGTCACCAACACGTCTTCTTTGATGGTGAGGCAACGGTCGGCTCATTTAACGGCACTGTTTCAGCGATCCGCAAAAAGAATGTGAAAGCAGTTGGCGCTCAGTTCTACATCTTCGACTTCTTCTTGCCAGAGTGGAAGGCGTTGGCCAAGACCAAAGAGTATAAATCCAATGGCATGAAGCTGAAGGAACGTAAGGCTGCGCTGGTGGCGTGGTTCCGCAATGAGAGAAGCGAAGAGTCAGCTGGTGATTTGGTGCTGGTTCCCTTTGAAATCTACCATAGCCACGAAGAGTACATTGCTCGATTCATGCAGCGTTTGGACGAGAACGAAGAAGGGGAGATGGCTTACGATCCCAACTCGGTGTACGAATTTAAGCGCTCTCGTGCCTGGTGGAAAATGAAGGATGAGAATGAGGCAGATGGTGAAATCATTGGCTTCCTGCCTGGCGACCCGGATGCCGGCTTCGCACACACCCTCGGTAAAATCGTTGTCCGTTTGGAGGATGGTACGGAAGTTCGTGCTTCAGGCTTCAAGTATCAATACCTCGATGAGATCTGGCTGAATCAGGATAAATACATGGGGCGCATCGTGAAGGTCAATTTCCACGAATACACGCCAGATGGAAGTCTGCGCCACCCTCGGCTTAAGTGGCCAAGCTGCCTTCGTGATACAGAAGACCGTATTGGGGATAAAGAGTGATGCACAACGTGATTCCATACATCATGTTAGGGTTGATCGGTGGGGTGCTCGGTTCGGCATATTTCATCGTTGATATGCTTAAGCAGGAGTTAAAGACCGGCACTGTCGCCATGGGGCGCCGGGTGTACAAGGTTGTTGAAGTTAAGGAATTTAAACGCAATGGATAACATTACAATTTATGACAGCCTGTTGTTGGCTTACTTTTTACTGAGCGGCTTTTACGCTGCGTTCATGGTGGGCGGGAAAGGAACCAAACTGATTATCTTATGGTTGTTCTGCCGCACTGCAAAGTTAGAAGACTTGGCCTGGAAGCTGTTTACCATCATAGAAATGAGATACGGCAAATTGAAGGCGCAGCAGAGCTACACGATTCAGGGTAAAGAATATGCTGTAAGGATCATGAGGAAGACGCCTGAGCCAGCAGCTGCTTCCCCAGGGCCGAAAACATAACCATCACCGTCAACTATCACTTAAGCGCCTCTCGTGGGCGCTTTTTTAATTTATGTTGCTTATAAATATTTTTAAATTTTATTGAAAAGCTTTCTTAATTCAGTCATTAATTTTCTCTGCAATAATTTGTATCGTATTTTCCTGATAAGGGATTTACTTACTTTATTATCACCGTAAACAATAAAGTAGTTATAGCCACGAATTAAGGCGATTCTATATATGTCGGTAAGGCAGGATGCTTTGTTTTTACCAAATGCACCATGTGTTTTATCATCGCTTAATAAATATTTTACGGAAATTTTTTTCTTTCCAATTATGTAATAGGCCATTTCGTAAATTGAAACAATAACCTTATCCCCAATCTTATAATCTATCTGATTGTTTTTTATGTTGTAATTCAATCTCAGTTTGCCTGATGATGTTACTTTCAAATGCTCTAGCATTTGGTACTTAACAAGAAGATTCGCGAATCTGCCGTCATCACAAACCTCATGTAGGCAATTTAAAAATAAAACAGTAAGTTCGCTCATTGAGAGCTGTGCCCTAAGAATCCTGGAGTAATATTTTTTCCTCTCTATACTCTCTGGTAAATTATCAATAGTTTTAAGAATGGTATACAGATTCCTGAAGTAATGCCCAAAACACTCATTGGATTTATTATTGAAATCCTCATAAAAAATACGAGCCATGCTATAACTATGATGAGGCTTCATTACATGTTCGCTGCAGGATATATTAAATTTACTATGATTGTCATCAAGAAATTGAGTAAAGGCAGCTCTTTTTGTTGCATTATTGTATTTTAAGTTTTCAATAATATTGTTTTGAAAATTGATAAGGTTGAAGATGCTGGTCTCGTAAGACTGCTCTGCGGTTTTTTTGTTTTGCTTAATTTGCAATGAAATAGTAATCATAAGTGCAATGAAGCCGACACTACCTATTATTGGGTTTGTTAACCCACCCACAAAATCACCATAGGTTCCAAGTGCTGCCAAATATACCCCAAAGTTTGCATCCTTCAAATTTGTCGAATGAAGTGCTTCAGAACCAATGCCATAAACAACTAACAGAAAAAAGCCTAGAAAACACACTGAAATTATTGGGAGAAGATAAGAAATGATTTTTTTAGTCATTGAATTCAGATCTTTATAAAGTTCAAAGGAGTATTTTAACATACCGGCAAACCAAAACACATATGATACCCCACCCTTGAGTCTACATTTATAGACTCTACAAGCCATCTTGATAAAACTTATAGCCATTTTTAATAGTTGTAGTTTGTCTACATGCGCTCAATATTAATTAAGCCAACGAGTGGCAAATAATTAACGATTAAGGAAATGATCATGGCAGAAGATACCCTCATTGTTGAAGCAGTACCAACCTGGCCAGCTACCTACAACTACTCGATCATTACCAACCCCGGACAGGGGATGCCAAGCCCACAAGAGCGAGTACGGCGTGCTCAGGCATATCAGAACGGCACGATGACCGCCCTGAAGCTCGAACAGTGTCTTAAAGATCCAGCTAAGGTCAAAGACCTGTTATGTGCAGCCGCATATGCTGAAGAGTTACGCGCAACACTTAATCACGCGCTGTACCAGGCTGACTATTTGAATGCCCCGAAATTCTATGATCCAAAGAACCAAACCGAACTGACAAATGGTGCATTTGCGCCCCTAGCAGCGCTTTACCATTACGCCTTTGGTGACGGTTCTTCCTTGAGTGCCGACCTCGGCAAGCTGAGCTTTAATTTTGACCGTGGAAATTTGGCGCCGGTTAACAACATCCTGAACAGCATCCGCATTGGTCGATTCGATATTAACCAGAACATCGGTTACGACTTCCGCCAGAGTAGCTATTGGGAATGGGGTTATCTGGGACGTGTCTCTCTGAACTTACGTGGCACCCTTGACGTGGACAGGACGGGCAACTGGAGCTTTGATGGGAAAGTCATTGGTTTCAGTGATCGCTATGACGCGAACAAGGATGTTAACCGCGGTAAAGTTGGTGAGCTGCTAACTGACGTACTGCGAACCATCCCTGGCCAAGAGTACGAAATTTACTTTAAAGGCGAGCACAAGATTCAGCTGAAAGGTAAGAAGTAATGGCAAAGGGGGCTTTGAAGCCCCCTTTTTTTAATCGTTCGCGTACTCAACGTTGCTAAGCACTGAGCAGCGTGACATCCCGAAGAACTGCTTTCCAGGCTCTTTGGCTATGTGGAAAGGAACCAGAATAGAGGAAGATCCAATCTGGACACCGGCGCTCTCTACTGAGACATCACTGGCCGCGAGGTTGTACTTTGAAAATATCCGGTTTTCCGGGCGTATAACATCTTGAATCACTGCATTGATAGCGTCTTCAGATTTGACGGTTGGGCAGGCTTCTTGATCTGCTTTCAACCCCATTTGTGCATCAACGTAAATAGCAACCACTCCAGCAGCTACAAGAGCAACAACCCCTAAGCCTACCTTAGCAATCTTGTTCATAACGCATCCCAATCAATTAGTTAGCTACCAAAAGCCAATGATAATCGTTTCACTGCGGCTGTAAATACACAAACTTAGGTGAGCTGAAACTGATCAAACGAACCGTCAAAGTGAAAAACCTGTAAGATAGGTATTTACCTACCTACCTATATCAATTATAGTCGCTCTCGTTTTCGGCGGTGAGCGATTGTTTTTACTTTTAAAATAAATGCAAACGACACTCAGTACCTGGCAGTAGCGTAATAGCCAAACACCAGCAGGGTCAGTCTCCAGCCCTGTTATCGAAATGGAGCAGACTGAGCGAGTCTGATTACGGAACGCAGGGACGGTGGCCACGGCCACCCGACCGATGGGGTAACGAGATGGGTGGGGGTAATTCCGACATGAACACCCGGGTTTTAAAGGCACTTCCGCCCATCTCGTTACGTCATTCCATATTACTTATGTCATTTATTCTTGGGTTGAATAATCGTAGACGTAGCCCGGCTGGCATGGTTAGCCAGCACAAATTCAGGGATCGATATGCAAGACGTTGATGAGCTTAAGCGAGCGGCCGCAACACTCTTTGTCAAAGCTATTCAACAGAATCGTGGTGATTACGGCTCCACGAGCACTGTAGAGGCGGTAAAGCAAGGGTGTTCGACGATGACAATTAGCCACGACGGAACTATATCGGCCTACAAAGATGGTGTGCTGAGAGTGCGAATGGGTAGCTTTGTTGGTGATCCGCAATGATTCCATACATCTCAGAGTTTAGATCCACACCACGCACCTAACCTTGGTGCTCGTGACAAGATTTTTTAGCTTTGCAGTATCAATGCCCCTCGAAGGGCTACATATAAAATACAAAGGAAAAACACATGTCAGAAGTCAAAAAGGTTATCACCGCGTCCGACCGTTCAGCTAAAGGGGTTGTTAAAGCTGTTGCCGATCTGAGCAAGGTTGCAGTCGAGCTGACAGCTCTGGCGCAGTCTAACGTCAACCTGGCCGAAGAAATTGAGTTCAAGCAGTCCCAACTGGCCGACCTGGATAACCAGATCAACACCAAAGAGCGTGAAGGTGCTGCCCAGCTGCGACTGCGTGTTATTGAAAACGAAGACCGCGTACTGGCTGACCTGATGAAAGCTCGTGGCCTGGCGACCATCTCCGTTGCTGATCTAAACCAGCTGAACACTCGTGCACTGAACGCTGAAGCAGGCAATGAGCAGGCAGTTGAAGAAGCGCGTACCGCTGCATTCCGTCAGGCTGACTCTGCTGCCAAAGCTCAGATTGCTCAGCTGCAGGGCGATCACCGTGTTGAAATGGCTGAACTGAACGCAAACAGCAAAGCGAAAGACAACCGCATCGAGTTCCTCGAAGCGCAGGTGACTCAGCTGCAAGGCGAAGTGAAAGCTGAACGTGACACTCGTCTGGAAATCGCTAAAGCGGAATCTAACCGCCAGGGCGTTACCGTAAACACCGGTAAGAACTAAGTTGTGTGTCTGTTCCCCTTCGGGGGAACAGCACATCGTAGAGCGGGTTGGGTTTATTTATTCACTTAAAGACTCCGCTAACAGTCCCCAGCCCGCTCTACGCTGTGTACGCAGCAGATTATGTCTGCAATCGGTAGCTGACATCGTCGAACTCCAAACCTTACTTATAGCGCAAATACCAAAGGGGCTTCGGCCCCTTTTTTGTTGAGGCAAATATGGCAAGAATGAACGATTGGGATGCTTTTGAAGGGTATAAAGCACAATTACGGGGTTATGAAGATCACGCCAATAATCGCTTCAGTACAAGGATGCCGGCCAGCTTAACGGAGGCGTTTGAAAGGTCGATGATGAACAGCGATACCTCTTTCACTTACCAGCATATCCAATACAAGAACACTATGCCTGGTCGTTTCATTCAGGTGATCGGGGATAGCAGAGAAATTCGGCCACTGAGCTGTATGCAGTTGCGCACTAACTTTCTCAGCAGCCGCGAACGCTTTAACATTGCCCACATGCCAATGATGCCTTCGACATTCGAAGATGACCCATCAGACCCTATCGTAAGCAGAGCTTTTAAAACCGTCACATTGTCATCCTTCGTCGCAATTTCAATGTCCACGCTGGATAGCAGGGCGCGTCATTTCTCGCTCTACTTTGCTGACAAATTCATAGACGGAGCCGCCAGCTTCAGCCCGATTTTCTTTGAGTCTAACGGTGCTCGTGTTCCTGACAACGCACCGGCTGAAGAATACCTAACCTGGCCGCGTCGTACAGCCAAGAGCGATTTTCTGGCAAGATTTACCAGCTAAAGATGATAGGTAGTGACCTACCAAATATTATTAGCTATTCTTGTCCCGATTTTATTAGGCAATGGACGCCTACACTAACGAAGGGAATCAACATGACAGATGCGGAACTGGAACAGCAGTTAATCGAAAAGGGGCTAACCGCCCCGCGGGTTACTCTTGAGCACATCGAAAGCCTGATTGCAGAAGAGCACTATTTCTCAGCTTACGACGGCATCCGAGCTGCAAACCAGGGCGTTGATGCAGCTTGGTGGGCGAACACGGCCGCCGACCGTCACACATTTTGCTATCTGCTACTGACCAATGGTTACACTGTCACGGGTGAAAATGCGTGTGTGAGCAAAGAGAACTTCGATCCCGAGCTGAGCCGCCAGCTGGCGCGCCGCAACGCTATCGCAAAAATCTGGCCTCTTGAGGGCTACCTTTTAAAACAAACATTGAGTGATGAACAGAATGGTAAAAGTGAAAATATATGGCAAAGAACAGTGCGCCTACTGCAAAAACGCAAAGGAGCTGGCCGAACAGCTGCAGAGCCAGGGCAAGCTGACGTTTGAGTACATCGACATCCAGGTCGCCGGGATTGGTGCGACGGAACTAAGTGAGCTTGTTGGCAAGCCGATTAGACAAGTACCCCAGATCTTCGTTGATGATAAACCGGTGGGCGGCTACACTGAGTTTGCTAAAATTCACTCGTAACTGAAGGCCCCTTTGGGCCTTTTGTTTCTCAAAAGGATGTCTAATTAATGAATAATGAAACTACACCTTTTATACCTTATGAGAATAACCCCTTTGGAATTTCTGACCGTGTCATAGTCGTTGCGCTCGACGATCAAAAAAATATTCGTCACATTCAGCAATTAAAAGATTACATTCAGAAGCCGAGTATACAAATAGCCATGAATAGCCATGGGGCTAGCCTGCTAGATGTATTAACCAAGGAGAACTACCTGACCCTTAATCAAGCAGGAGAGCCTGGCCTCAAATTTTTTTGCACAAATAATCCGCATGGAGATGCTACAAAGCTTTTGGGTTCTATAGCCGAAGCTATAATAGTACAAGAATGCAATAACAATCCTGAATTTAACAGGGCCATGGCAAGGCATGCTCGTGGAAGCTCAGAATTATCAGAAATTCCAGATGGTTACATAGCAATTGCCACTGGTTCTTATCAAACAAAACTTCACCACAACAATCACTACAACCCTAATGACACTCAACGAGATATTATTTGGGTTGACAAAAATGACGCTGCTCTTCAATTAGACTCAGTTTCACTTTCAATTAACAAGCACTCTACTAAACCTGCAGGATTGCAGATCAAAGCAAGTTATGATTATAGAAACGTTTTAAGAAATATAGAAAAATATGCCTACCCCGTTGTCTACTTCGATATGAATAATGATTGGGACTATCTCAATGTCGCCATCAGAAATATAAATAAAAACGGTTTGGGAAATGAAATAAAATTAGTTAAGCATGATGATGTTCTCAAGGACATCAAACATCGCCTGAGTCACTATCACCAGATTATAGTGGCATTACTACAAGGTGAATGTTCAATGCAACAGTTGATTGAAGAAGCAAATTATAGAGGTGATAGTGCTTTAGGTAGCGTCATAGACAATGCAGCTCCTGACAGTGGTGACAAGGTCATTCTCCCTGTAGAAAAATCATTTGAAGAACAAATGAGGGAGGCCAGCCGAAGAATAGCCGAAAGTCTATTTAAGTAAAACATCCCTAGCTGAACGTCCAGAAATCAAAAAACAAGCTTTAAATGATTCCATACTTATATAGTATGGAATCATTGTAAAATCCGAGCTATGCTGACCCTAAAAAAGAGGTTTCGCATATGCGCAGTGATTTTGATTTGGCTAAGGCAGCAGAGAACTGTTCCGCAGAGACGATCGCGTTTTTGCAGACCGTCATCGAGTCGCCGCTTGACCAGCTGGAAGATTTCAGTGATTCCGACCCGGCATTCAGGAAAGCATTCATGCTTTTCACTCGGCTATCTTTGTTAGTGACTCGCCGCCGACCCGAGCTTGGCGTCCACTGTATTTTGATACATGTTTTGCCTAAAATTGGCGATCTTCCTCTGTCCAAAATCACAAAAGTGGTCGTTAACCGGCTGACTAACCCGCTGATCATGGAAGGCAAAATTGTTCAGGGAAAACGTGTCTTTTCCATAATGAAGCAATTCCTAGCCTGGTGCGTGTTTCAGGGGTATCTGGAGAACTCACCAGTTGGCGACATTCCACTGAACAAAGTTGGTGGCTCAAACCCTAAGCCCAGGGAGCGCACTCTAACCGACGCTGAAATCTGGGTGTTCTGGCATGTATGGGATTACTTCGAAGTCTGCGAGGTGACGCGCTGGGCTGCCAGATTGACGCTTGCTGCTGCTCGACGCCCTGACGAGATACTACGTGCAAAATCCGCTGAGTTTGACCTCACCAATAACATATGGAACCAGGGTCGTCGCAACAAGTCGAATCGAGACCACCGGTTGCCCATCAGCCCGATTATGAAACTCTGTATCGAACGGCTGCTTGCCGCGGGCGAGGGGAGCGAATGGCTATGCCCATCTAATAAGAAAGCGGGCCGACCGATGTCTAAGGTGGCCATCAGCCAATCTCTACGCCGAATCCTTGAAACACCTGAAATGCTTGCGCTTGAGCCTTTCACTCCGCGTGACCTCCGCAGGACTGCAAGAAGCTGCCTGGCAAGCTTGGATGTACCGAGTGACGTATCAAGAAAGGTTTTAAATCAAAGCCTTGAAGGCATAGATCGTGTATACGATAGGCACGACTATATAGATCAAATGCAAGAAGCACTGTACAAATACTCAGTATTTTTGTTTAATATAGTCGAAAGCGAGGGGGTGGAGGATTTGAGCCACAAATACAAAGGCGACCGCCTGGATCTCTCAAACAGTCGCCTTGGGCTTGGTGTCGTTAATTTTCGATTGCGGCAAGTATCTTCTTGAGCTTTTCATCTGAAAGAGTGCCGGATGCTTTTGTTTTTTCTCTTAAGGCATTGATTATCTGGCGCTCTTCGTCACTTAGACCAGGGAGGTTTTTCTTTATGAATTGGTGGATGACCGGGTATCGTTCTTCCAGCACCAGCATCATAAAGCGGGTCTCATCTGTGCTAAGAGCTTCAGCGAGAAGGGATACTTTTTCCAATGGCATCGGCAGTCGGCCGGTTTTGATATTGGAAAGGTTGTTTGCGTTTTCGTAGCCAATCTCAGATGCGATCTGAGTCTGGGACTTTGGGGAGGTCAAAATTAGCCCCTCAATAAACGCTGAAATGCGGTTACCTTTTTTAGCGACCATAATATATTTTTTTCCTGCTTACTTATGCGAAATAATTCTTAATAGAAAGGTGTCATTTGCACCATTGCCCTGAGTGTATTACCGGCTAGAAAGTAAGTAAAGGGTTATCCCTGCATAACTATAAGTAACCCACTAACTATTCAGAATACGCCCATATCTCAAGGCGTAATGAGAATTATTTTTGATATAAAACCTTTGATTTTTGTTACATACCGTATAAGATGCCGCCTCATTAAATAAGAACTGTCTCAAAGGTTGTTTATGGATGATCTAATCGCCTCCTTGAAGGCACTTGGCGTAGGTATGATTATCGCCGTTCCTTACCATTTAGTTTCTGACATTATCCTTCGCTGCAACGGTATTGACATTGACTGCGGAGACGACGCCGTCGCATGTTTTCACATCAGCATTGCGCAAATGAAGTACACCCTTGCCTGCACTGGCGAAACCAATCTGGTCACACGTTTTCTTTAATTCTCTTTAGCCTTTCTTAAAATCCAAACCTTGTTACTAGCCTGCGCGTTAATGGTCTCATTCATTGCGCGCAATGTTATTATCACCACTCAGAAAACAAATTGTTTTCATAAACAAGAAATGTAAAAGCACATGAAAAACAAACAAAAAATTAGAAAAGAGGTTCAGATATTTCTCGAAAGTATTCGCAAGGTTGTTGTCATGCTCTCCGGTAAAGACATTCCTGTGGCAGAACGTGGAAGCCGCGCATACGTCGAATACAACAAAGATGGGACGCCTTGCATGGTGAACCTACCTTCTCTGCCAGATGATGCCACTGATGGCCTCATGAACGCGATCCGTGGCTTCCTTGACCATGAAGTCGCCCACCTCCTTTTCACCGACTCGAAGCTAGCATTTAAGCTACTCGAAAAGAAAGACAGCCCAGCTTTTCACCTCTGGAACGCTGTTGAAGACACCTTCATTGAACGACGCATGGGTGAGGTTTTTTCTGGCTCTAAACGCAACCTTGTCAACACGCAACGGCATGTAATTGAAAAACTTTTCGTTCCGAAAGTGGATGATGCACTAAAGGCTTTATCACGTAACCCGCGGGATCTCTTTCTAAAGTTCCTGTTAATGCCAGCTTTACGTGCCTGGGCGGGACAAACGCCTTTTATTGAGTTCATGGAGCCGTATTGGGCTTATGTTCGCGATCCTGTATCAAAACTAAGTAAAGGTGGTGTGCCGGCTGCTGTGCCAATGTTGATGAGCACCGAAGATTGCATCAAGCTGGCAGGCCGCATTTCACTGGCTTTAAAGGAAGAAATGGAGAAACCAGAAGGTGAATCTGGACATGGTGATTCGGAAGAAAATGATTCGCCTGGTTATGTAGGTAGTGAACAACCTACTAAATCAAATGATGAATCTGTTAGTGATAAGCCTGGCAGTGATGATGAGACGCAGGAAGAAGAAGAGCCTGCTCCTGTAAATAATAGTAATGAAGATAATATAAAAGATAAGGAAGAAGGCTCTGAATCAGATCCTGACTCCAGCAACGCTAATGACTCCCAGCCTAAAGATGGTGACGCTCACGAGGATGACGCCCCAGCTACATCAGGTGATGGTGATGGTAAACCAGAAGGTGAAGAGGAATCTGATCAGTCTGAAGGGTTTGGTGGATTTGAGGGCGAGTCGGACGACAATGAACCAGATAATGAGCAGCCTGAAAGTGGTTCGGGCGGTGCAGACGATACTGATTCAGCGGCCAACTCAGATGACCAACAAAGCACACCAGGTGATCTAGAACGTGATGGTCGTCAGGAAGCCACCCAGGGCGATCTAAACGAAGAAGATGGCGGTACTGGTGAAATTCCATTGGACGCAGCGTTTAAGGCGCTGGAAGGCACTGAGGTGGCTCCAGAGCAAGGCATGGAGGAAGCGCTCAACGAGGTAATGGCCAACGAGCTGAAAGGTGTGCCAAAAGGCTCATATCGCCCATATCAACGCTCCTACGACTTTATTGGCCCGATTGATGAAGTTGAGAACCATCTCCGCAAAACTCATAAAGCTTTTGGCCGCATCCATCTTAACCGTGGTTTAAAGAACTGGCGTATCGACGACGAAGGCACCAGTTTATTTGCCTCGAATGTCGAGCGTCGTCTCGCTGATGGATCGGCCTCGACACTGGCCAAAGACCTTGAACGTGCCATTGCGAGTCGTAACAAAGTCCAGTTCCTACCTGGTCAACGTCGTGGAAAAGTGCATAGCGCCAATTTGTACCGACTGTCTATGAACGATGACCGCGTATTCCGTCGCAAGGAAGACCATAAGGCAGTAAACGCTTGTGTGCAGCAGGTTATCGACTTGTCTGGCTCAATGCAGGGTTCGAAAATTTGTCTCGCTCTGGCCTGCGCCTACACAATTTCTGACGCGCTCGATCGCATAAATGTACCGAACATCATTACCGGGTTTACAACTGCAGGCTGTGACATCGATGCAGCAAGGAAGATGGGTCGCGGCTACAACCGCTATGAATCATTGATGCTCCCCACTATCAAGGGTTGGCACGAACGAGCAAACACGCCCACCACACGCAAACGCTTAGGCTGCTTGTCAGAGAGATTCCCCCTTGAAGACAACATTGATGGTGAATCAATTATGGCTTTGGCTCAGCACTTTGCTGGCCGCACTGAGGATAAGAAAATCATGCTTGTCATGAGTGATGGTGCGCCAGCTGGAATCGGTCATGACTTCAGCGACCATCTTAAAGCTGTGGCGGAGTCAATTGAAGGCAGTGGTCTTATCGATCTAATGGGTATCGGCATTCTTACGGATGCTCCCAGCCGGTTCTACAAGAACAACGTTGAGGTTAAAAAAGTGGAAGACCTGGGCGCCACTGTCGTGAGGAAATTGTCTCAATTGATACTTGGCTAAGTCATGCCGATGAAGATAAGTAGGCAGCTACTTATCTTTTTATCTTAAAATTATTACTATAAGCACCAGATAAACAAAAACGAGAAAGGAAAAGCACATGAGCGCCGTCCAAGTCCAAGACACCCCAGCGAAGGAAACCATCACCTGCCATTGGTGTTCTTGCGAGTTCCACCACCTGAAATCGCATCTGCAGGGCAAATGCACCGGCATTCCTGAAGAGCATAAGAGCAGTACCGTAGAAGACATCATCGCGGCATACACCACTCAGTTCCCCGACGCCCCAACGATTTCACCTTTGGCCATTAAGACAATTCAGGCTCGTAAGCAGGAAATTCAAGTTGCTGAGAGCAAAGCACCGACCGTTAAGGTTGGCTACATCGGCACTGAGGAATACAAGGTGGAGATGGTGGCCGCACACGAGCTGCTTGGCGTGGATCTGAAAAATCTATCCACCGCGCTGAACCAGCCCCTCAAGGTATCAGTGAACGTAAACACGCCATTCCCAGAGTTTGTACCGGTGGCCAAAGACAACTACGTATACGGTGACTTTGAGCTTATCAAAGATGTTCTGATGATGATGGAGCTGGGCATTCCAGGCTATCTGTGGGGTCATGCAGGCACTGGCAAAACCTCTCTCCCAACTCAGCTTTGCGCCCTGATGAATCGACCGGTCATCCGCTCTCAGCACACCGCTTCGACGGAAGAAGCGCATATCTCCGGGCAGATTCTGGCACGAGACGGCTCAACGTATTTCGAGCCAGGCTTGTTGGCGCTGGCAATGCGTCACGGCTGGGTATATCTGGCAGATGAATACGACTTTGCATTCCCTCAAATTTTGGGCATCTACCAGCCAGTGCTGGAGGGTGAAGGTCTTGTCATCAAAGAAGCTACCCCAGAGTGGCGCCGCGTTGCACCGCACAAACGTTTTGCTTTCATCGCCACCGGCAACACAAACGGATCGGGAGACGAAACAGGACTATATCAGGGTACAAACCTGCAGAACGCCGCCAACTTCTCTCGCTTTGGAATTGTCTCGAAAGTTCATTACATGAGCCAGCGCGCCGAAACCAACATGCTGGTTAAAGCAGGCGCTACAGATGATTTCGCTCAGAAGCTGGTGCGCTTCGCAACTCTTATTCGTGAAGGTTACGAAACCAGCGTGATCTCACAACCAATTGGGCCGCGCGAGCTGCTGCTGTCTCTTCAAGTTGGTATTCGTCGCGGTGACATTCCAGCTGGTCTGCAACGCGCATTCATCAACAAACTCCCTTCAGCGTCTGCCCAGGCAGCGCGCGAGATTGCGGATCGCATTTTCGTATGAGCAAAGGCTGCTTTGGCTCACTGATAGCAGCCTCTGAAACTAATCCCGTTTGCATGGCATGTTCCAGCAAGCGGGATTGCTTCGTTAAGGCACAAGAGACCGCTATCAAGATTTACGGGAAGTTCGCTGGCTTCCCAAACGACAAAATAAAAAAGACAAGTAAGGCAAAAGCACATGAAAGCATTAATGGTACGAACTGACTTCTCCCTGGGTGAGTCGTCTTTGAAGGCAGAGCGCGCCGTAGAGAAAGCCCGCGAAATGGGTTACTCGTCGGTGATCTCCGCTGACAGCATGAATCTGGCATCCGTAATCCCTTTGCAGATGGCGGCTGGTGACGATGTTGCGGTCATTTGTGGTGTGAAGCTGAACCTGGTTGACGATCCTACATACGAGCACCGTGCTCGACTCGCTAAGGAGTCTAAAGGATGTATGGAATCATTAACGCGCGCGCGCAGCTACAGCTTCACGGCGCTCATTAAGAACGAGCAAGGTTATGTCGATCTCTGCGAACTGATGACGCTGGCAAACACACGCGAGCAGTTTTATCACGTTCCCCGTCTTGAGCTGGCGCAACTGCTGGCGACGTTCGCCAAAGGCAACATCATCCTGCTGACCTCGGACATGGGAAGCGTATTCCAGCGCCCGGACTTCGCGAAGATTATCGCCCAGCTGGTTCACGCTGGCGGCCGTGAGAACTTTTACTGCGCCGTTTATCCGATTGCTACCCCACTCTATGACCAGCTGAATAGCAAAGCGCTCAAGGTGGCCAGTGCTCTTAAGATCGAGCCGGTGGCGTTCTACCCTGCTTACTACGAGGCTCCCACTGACGCTGACATCAAAGACATCGCGCATATGGTGCTGAACAACATCAAAATCGACCAGCTGCACCGTATGCGAATCCCGTATCAACGTGACAATGGCGTTAATGATCGCCGCCACTTACTCCAGCTATTGAAGGAGTTTGCGGTGCGGATGGGTGTCAACGTCACGCCAGCAATGGTCTCAACAACTCAGGACGCGATCATTGATGCGTGTACATGGCGCTGGCACCCGCTGGAACCCGCTTTACCAACCATGGCAGATGATGAGCCAGCCACATTGCGTAAACTCGCTGTAGAGGGGCTGAGGAAGCGTCTTAGCACCAAAGAGTTCGGCTATGCACCACCAGCCACAATGCACCGTGATTATGTTGAGCGCCTGAAGTACGAACTTGATGTTTTAACCCGCCTTGGCTTCTGCGGCTACTTCCTCATGGTTCACGACTTGATGAATTACGCTCGCCGCGCCGGGATTCCTGTTGGGCCTGGCCGTGGTTCATCCGCTGGCTCTCTTGTCGCCTGGTGCGTGGGGATCACAAACGTAGACCCTATTCGCCATGGATTGCTGTTCGAACGTTTCATTAACCCTGAACGTCTCGACTTGCCCGATGCTGATCTGGACTTTAGCCAGGCACGTCGCCACGAGGTCATTGAATACCTGGGTGAGCGTTACGGGGAGGATTACGTCGCTGGCATTCCCAACTTCACATACCTCGGTGCGGCTTCAGCACTGCGCGACACCGCACGTATCTTTGGCGTGGATTCAGCTGATATGGCGGTATCGAAAGACCTGCGCTTTGTCGATGACGATTCATTGTCACTCGAAGAGATGCGCGAAGAGCTTTCCAGCCTGGACAAATACGCAGCCAAATACCCGGACGCTTTTAATGCGGCCACCAAACTGCAAAGCCTCATGCGCGGATTCGGCCGTCACGCAGCTGGCATGATCGTAGCCGGTGTGAAACTGACAGAGCGCACACCGGTCGAGCGACGCGGGGATGCGCGTGTAATCGCTTTTGACAAGCGTTACTGCGAATCCATGGGATTGATTAAGTTGGACGTGCTCGGCCTTGCTACGCTCGATCTGCTGGCTTATGCGCAGCAATACGTGAAAGAAGCCACGGGCAGCGTGATTGATCTCGATGCAATTCCACTAACTGACAAAAAGGTTCTTGATGGCTTTGCCGGTGGCCACACCCAAGGCGTGTTCCAGCTTGAATCAGGTTCGATGCGTAAGCTGCTGAAGGATCTGGGCGGCGGCATTGATCCGATGAGCTTTGAAACAGTTGTCGCCACGACAGCATTATTCCGACCTGGCCCGATCGAATCTGGAATGTTGGACAGCTACGTTTCGGTGGCCAAAGGCTTCAAAGAGGCTGATTCCATCCACCAGGTGCTCGATGAGCTGACCTCTGAAACCAATGGGGTAATTCTCTATCAGGAACAAACCATGAAAGCCACGCAGCTGCTGGCCGGCTTCACGCTCGCGGAAGCTGATGGCGTCCGTAAAGCGATCGGTAAAAAAGACATGGAGAAGATGAAGAAGGTCGGTAGCCAGTTCATTGAGCAAGCCCAGGCTGGCTGGATAGAGGTGAAGCTGGAAGACGGAAGCACTCGCCAGTTCCACCGCGCGGAGCACTTCAAATGTGCCGATGGCAAGCAGCGAACCATCGAAGAAGCAATGCACGATGGCGCCGACGTTCTGGGCATCTAACCGTTTAACGCAGCTTGGATGCCGTGTCCGAGCTGCGAAAATTAATACATGGATTGTGATTAAGAGGCACCAATGAAAATTTTAGAGACGATCTCCACGAAGCCCGGACTAAGTGATAGTAAAGCAAAAGAGATCTGGGAAGCGTTTGAGAAAAACGGGGCGTACCAGTTCAACAAATCTCACTCAGTGGCGTACTCGCTGATTAGCTATCAGTCGATGTTCATGAAGACGCACTACCCTGCCCAATTCTTCGCAGCAGCGCTGACTATTTTGGGTGATGACAAGCATCAGGGGCTGGTCAAAGACGCGCTGAGCTTTGGCATTCGCATCTTGCCACCAGATGTAAACATCTCGACCAACCGCATTGAGATCCGTCAGATGGAAGATGGTACGCAAGTGCTGTATGCGCCCTTCTCAGCTGTTAAAGGATGCTCAGAGAATGGATGCCAGGCGATCATGCGCGCCCGGGCGAAAGTGGGAGGTCATTTCACCGACATCATGCAGTTTGAAGAGGCGGTTGAGAAGCGCGCCTGCAACAGCCGTGTACGTGACTCTCTCGATCGTGTCGGCGCATTTGCCAGCATCATTCCCGGCAGCGTACCAGCTACCTCAGAAGAACGTCGCCGCGACCAGGCGGAGCTGATGGGTAATCTGGTGATCGATGCGGTAAAAGCAACACGCCAGTTTGAAATGAACCCGAAACGCCAGGCTGAAGTAAACGTGCTGATGACCAATATGGCCGCTGAAATGGGGCTGGGTGATGAGCTTATTCGTCCGAGCATCGGCATCAAGCCGCGTCTGATGATCATCCTCGACAACGCCAACGGTAACGATGGCAAAACCGGTTACTTCATGGAGAACGGTTACGACGACTTCAAGACTAAGTTGCTGGTTGCCGGTGATCTGAAGATGGGCGATCTGTACGTGACCGGCGTCTGCAAGAAGGTGAAGGATAAGGAAAAGGACTACACCAAAGACGAGTTAGGCCAGTTTAACGAGTTCATCAAAGCAGAGGTGGCTCTGGTGCGACCAACGTACATCCTTACGTGCGGTGCTAAGTCCACCAGCCTGTTTAACAACAAATCAAAGCCATCGGATCTTGTTGGCCGCAAAGAGTATCTGCCGGAGCTGGATGTCACGGTCTTTTATGGCTTCAACCCTAACATCCTCCACTTCCGCCCGGAAGAAGGTGAAAAGTTGGAGCTAATCCTCGCTGACGTTGCCGAGGCAGTTAATTCGTGAGCAAGCCTCACATCCTCTATAGGGCAGACTTGCGCTGCCCTAACTGCAAATCAGCCCCTGAAGTCATTCGAATGACCGATGAAAATGCCGAGCAATTTTGGTGGGAAGAGGACGGCACGACATATCCCGTGTTATTGCGCCATACAGAGCTGGCAGCACGTCATTGCCCATTCAGGACTGAGATCTACCACCTGACTCTCCCGCTGGCTATTGGCGTTTGGAAAGAAGAAATTAAAAACAGGAAGCAACGAAAATGACTATCGAATTGGCACCGGCGATGATTGAGAAAGCGCGCGAAGCAATTACCCGTTCTAACTTTTGGGAGTTTATCGACCGCACCATGACGCTTGAGCTGGCCGTGGCCAGCGCCAAATACGACGGCGAACGCGCCCCTAATCGTCTTCGCAAGGCGGCTAAAGCAATGCTCAACGTCGTTTACGATCCTCTTATGCGTCGATTCGTTGACGGTATCAGCAGTTCGAGCAAGGCGCTGGAAAAGCTGGATGAGCTAAAGGCATACCGCGACAGCCTGGTGACAAAGGTAGCCAACGAGTTCACCGAGGCGGAAAAGTTTGGTGACGTTGGTGAGTACCGCCGCCATCGGGCTGAGCGAATGACACGGAAGGCTGCTTGATAATAAGGAGCCGTGCATAAAGCGCGGCTCTTAGGAAATTTCACCAACGATAACGTAGCCCGGAATATTTTTACTGCCTCCACTTGGAGTCCCTACTCCATATCTCATCGTCACTAAGTGACTTCCGCGCAAATAAATTCGGGCGCCAGCAGCAAACACAATTTCTTTTTCATGACCTTGGTTGGTGTTTTTGTTTTTAAATATATAGGCTTTTGTCTTTGGGTCTTTAACCTTGAGTAAGGTTAGTTCGAGCCTTCCAGCATTTAAAGCATTAAAGTGCTTTTCAGCCAATCGAACACCTATTTGTGGGCATAGCGAGGTGGACAAAGGTCTCGTGGTGAAAAAGTCAGCTCCATTTCGGCTAAGCAACCCACCATGATAAACATATTGCCCATCAGGGAGGCATACTCCGACTTCATTGATTATTGAGTTAACCTCTGGGTAATCATTACCGCTCTGATGACGTAATTGATAGTTCGACAAAGGTTTTGGAATTGCTGTAGGCATTGAACGTCTCCACTCAGCAAAGTTATTGTCCGTTTCAAGAAAATCATCAATATGTGACTCAATATCAGTGGCGCCGCGCTGCACCTGGTAAACAGCAGCTGCGTAGGGATCGTTAACTACAGCCAATAGGCGTGTTCTGACGTCTCCCATTACGAAATGGTTATGTTGCCTGTAAAACGTTAAAAGTTCATCATGCGTCGGGCGGCGATGTTCCCACTCCTCAAAAGGATTCAGGAATGGGTTAACGATATTCAATGCTCCGCAATTACTGAGGATAAATTCTGATGCCATGATGAGCAATTACCCCAACAAACCCATGCTGCCCAAAGAAATTGAAGCCCGAGGTTTTATCAAAAATCACATCTAAAAGCCCACTGGAGGGTAATTCCGCATTGGCGAGAGCGAGGTCGTGAGTGAGGCGACTTTCAGACATTGAAATAAAATCAAATTTTACATGCTGATCGATTCCTTCATGCGGTAACCAATGCTTTAAGAGTGTTTCAAGGGCCTTGTGGGTTTTTGCCCACTCATCACTACCATAACGACAAGCCAACTCATACACGGTGTCTTCAAAGACAAACACATAATCGTAATCTCTACCAGATCCTACCTGAGCCTGGCTACCAACAAGGTAAATAGCCTTCAGAGGATTTCCAAGGTTCTGAGTTGCCGCCTTTACCACTAAATTATTGATTTGATTTAAGGACATATACCCTCCCGGTAATAGGAAACCAAGATTACACCTTCAATTATCATCTGCCAACATTAAGTGCATTATGATAAATTTGCATAAAATAAAGTAACCAACTGGCTATCACGCACATGAACAATATTCTTGATCAAATTATCATCGACCTTGAGTTTAATCGCGACGATCTTGAGGCGGTCTGGCAACGACAACCAGTGCTGCTCATGCAGTACGGTGCAAGACTGGCGCAGGCTGAAAGACAAGTGGCTGATGCTAAGCGCGGCCTCGATGCGGTTGAGGCCAAACTTTATGACACTCACCGTAAAGACTTGAGTATGAACGGCATCAAGTTCAACGAATCAATCCTCGATGCCAAGGTAAAGACCAGCGTGAGCTACCTATCTCATCGACAAAAGCTGGATGATGCTCGTTACCTAGCTGACATGTACAAACATGCCGTTGCAGCCTTCAACCACCGAAAAGACATGATCGTGCAGGCATCTAAGCTCGCCATTATTGAAATCGAACGCATGGGTGCCGAACGTTTTAACCGCCCCTCCTGACACCCTGTTTTTATATCTGTATTATAGCTAGTTAACCAGCTATTATGCGCTTGCTCGTTAGCGAGTCACGACTGCCCAAAGTGCAATGCACCCTCGGCCAAAAACAATAATGGAGAAACACATGTCATCAGCATTAATGAACCTTCTGAGCAAAGCTCGCGGCGACATCGCAGCTAAGCGTGGTAACAACGTCGATATGGCTCGCCTGAAGGATGGCGATAACTACCTGCGTCTGTTCCCAAACAAAGACGATCCTGACGGCGTCTTCTATCAAACGTGGGGTATGCACTTCGTTAAGTACCAGAACGACGAAGGCAAAGAAGCAACCACCGCCTACGTGTGTGATCAGCACACCCATGGTCGTGCTTGCCAGCTGTGCGAAATGGTGATGGAAGGTAAAGCTCGTCACAAAGGCAACAAAGCAATGGAAGACCGCATTCAGGCAATGCGCGCTACTCCACGCTATCTGGTTAACGGCGTACTTTCTGCTCGTGAAGATTTCGCTGATGCGAAAGAAACCCAGCTGATTGAACTGCCAGCAACCGTGTTCGATGACATTCTGAAAGTTATCGGCGAAGACCTTTCCGATGAAATTGGTAACCCGCTGAGCAAAACTGAAGGCTATGCGTTCTGCATTACCCGTACCGGTTCTGGTCGCGACACCAAATACAGCGTCTCTCCTAAGCGCAAAGTCTTCAAAGGCAACATCGAAGACAAGTTCTGGAACAAGCAGCATGACCTGATTGCTTTCGCAAACCAGGCTGACGAAACCAAATTGCTGGCTACCACGCGTCACATGAGCCGTCAGATTGGAATCGCTGCACCTTCTGCGATTGCCGCTGTTAAATCAACAACCACCTCAGCAGCAGCACTGCCAGGTTTCGGCTCCATCACCGGCCACGACGACGCCCCAGCCACTACTCACGGTGCAGCAGCTGTTGCGCGTGAAGAGACCCCGGCGCCATCGTCCATCGTTGATGAAGAAGTTGCTCGTGCGATTGAAGCTGAGTTCGTGCCAGAAGCTGAAAAAGTTGCTGAGCCAGCGGCGGCAACGCCAGCGGCAGAAGCACCTGCAGCAGCAGACCCGGCACTGGATTCACTTCTGGCTGAGCTGGAAGGTCTGTAATCGTCGAATAGACGGAAAGAAGGCGTCTTCGGACGCCTTACTTTTTGGAAGGAGCATACCTTGAACTACTTATTCGTCGATGGTAACAGCCTCGGCTACTACCACCAGCAGCAGAAAGAGAAACTTCACAACGGTGAAATGGAAGTGCAGGCGATTTTCGGCTTCGTCAAAAACGTTCGTCGTTACGCCTCCATCCTTCGCGCGCGGCCAATTGTCTTTTGGGACGGATTCAGCGATCGCCGCCGTTCGTTTTACCCAGAGTACAAAGCCAACCGAGACGACAACCCAGAAATGCTGAAGATGAAAGAAGGCTTTTCCAAGCAAAAGCCTTACATCGTCAACATGATGAAAGTGCTGGGCGTAAACCAGTTCACGGCCAAAGATGGCGAAGCTGATGATCTGGCCGGCATGTTCGTTGAGAAGTTAGTTGATTCACCTGCAGTCGAGCACATCTATCTGCTCACAGGCGATCAGGACTGGCTTCAGCTGGTTAGCGAAAAGGTTACATGGGTGACAGTACGAGCCGACGCCCAGCATAAACAGATCAACTTCGAACAGTTTTCGGAGCTTACTGGCTATGCAACTCCCCGCGGCTTTCTCGAAGGTAAAGCACTCCAGGGCGACAAGTCCGACAATATTGCTGCTGTAGGTGGCATTGGTGACGGTGGCGCCAAGGAGATCATTGCGGAGTACGGCAGCGTTGTAACGATGGTGCGGGGCATTATGGACGGCAGCATTGTCATCGACAAAGGTCGCCATAAAACAGCATTCAACAACCTGGCCAAGAACGCTTTCAACGAGAAAACCAAATGTCGGATGCTCGAAGCCTTCAAGCGCAACATGTCACTGATGAACCTCATCAAAACTCAATTCCCACCGACTGTAATCGAGCCAGTAAAAGCTGAGCGCGACCAGAAAGCATTTGAGCAGATGTGCCTAGAGCTTAACTTCCGGTCGTTCCTTGAAGATATGGACGTGTTCAAGCTGCCATTCGAAAGGTACTGCGCATGATCCGCTCTTTGTTCACCGGACACCCATCAACCTACACCGCGCTGGCCAAAGAGGTCGTTTTCCTTCATGGGGAAAGCGCAGTGACCTGTCTGCCAACAATTCTGTCACGAGCCGGGATGAGCGTTACCAAACGCGAGCTGGGGCAGGTTTCAGATCAGGTTGTGAAAATGCTTTCACGCGTAAAGAAAAACCTTAATTGCGACTCGATTGAGTGGAACGAGGCGAAAGCCGCAGAACGTATAAAACCACAAGGATAAAACACATGGCTAAATCAAAACTCGCTCAGGCGCTAAATAAGGCGCTGGGTAAAAACGACAGCATTCAGAAAGTAGAACAATGGCTGGACACTGGCTACCCTCCATTGAATCGTGCGATCTCCGGGCGGTATGACGGTGGGCTTCCAGCTGGCCGCATTGTGGAAATCTTCGGTCCACCATCTGCAGGCAAAACGTTCCTCGCAACCAAAGCGATGATCGCGGCGCAGCGTATGGGTGGCGTTGCTGCATTCTTTGACCACGAAAACAGCTTTGATGTTGGCCTGGCCGTGGGCATGGGATTAGACGCCGACGAAGATGAAGGCTATTGGGTGTACAAGCAGCCAAACACCTTTGAAGAATCAGTTGAGAACATCGGCATCCTCCTGAACACGATCCGCAGCAACGAGCTTATTCCAGCCGATGCCCCGATCGTCATCGTTACCGACTCGCTGGCATCAATGGTTCCTCGCTCTAAGGCAGAGAAGTTCACCAAGATGGCCGAGGGTACAGCGAAGGATAAAGATGAGCTGAACATGAACGACAACACGGCTCTGGCGCGCGCGACCTCTGCGAACTTCCCTACTCTTGCCCAATGGTGTCGCCAGTACAACTGTCTGTTGATCGTGCTTAACCAGGTGCGCACAAAACTCGGCGTGATGTTTGGCGACCCAACAACTTCACCCGGTGGCGACTCACCGAAGTTTTACGCGTCCGTGCGCATTCGTCTGGGTGCGAGCCAGCTGAAAGACGGCAAAGAAAAGATCGGTCAATGCGTTGGTGCTGAAGTCGTTAAAAACAAAGTGGCGCCACCGTTTGAGAAATGTAGCTGGAACTTCTACTACGACACCGGTCGCGGCCTCGATGTCGTTGAGTCTCTGGTGGAGCACATGCTTGAAGATGGCTTGCTGCCGAAGAACGCCAGCGGCCGCGTTGAAATCGGTGATAAGAAATACACCAAATCCCAGATCGTTGAACTGTATCGCCAGAAGCCGTTAGAGGAAATCGTGGCCGCGCTGGCCAAGATCGACAGTGACAAACGCGCAAAAGCAGAAGCAG
>Ga0256408_1000133_pt1 | contig 105922 bp, 93 predicted proteins | sample PhyAR1_FD_185998 | JGI IMG/M metagenome (GOLD analysis project Ga0256408, IMG submission 185998) | Leaf surface microbial communities from alfalfa plants in UC Gill Tract Community Farm, Albany, California, United States - DLSL A.R1 | ecosystem: Host-associated > Plants > Phyllosphere >...
ACTTCGTAATGAATTACGTATGTTCACTCGTTGAGACTTGGTATTCATTTATCGTCTTGCGACGTTAAGAATCCGTATCTTCGAGTGCCCACACAGATTGTCTGATAAATTGTTAAAGAGCAGTGCCGCTTCGCTTTCTCAGCGGCGCGGGATGTGCATATTACGCTTTCCCGCTTCAGAGTCAAGCATTTAATTTCGCTTTTCTCCGCTGAAGTTCTTCGTGAGAACCTCGCTGACCCGGCGGCTTCTATTCCGTTGTTCCGTGTCAGTGGAGGCGCATTATAGGGAGTTCTGAGACGTTGACAAGCCCTGTTTTAAAAAAACTTTTCAACCGTCTCTTTTTTGCTCAAATCAGGCTGAAACAGGCAGTTTTTCGAGCGTTTCAAAGCCATAACGCTGTAAAACGGGTAAAAGTTGCTCAGTTTCTGTCGTCAACGCCATACAGTAAGCCAGATTGGCATCGCTGGATTTCGCATCCGGCGCTTCATGTTCCAATAGCCAAGCGGTACGACGCGCAATTGCAGCACCAGAATCCACCAACCGCGTTCCTTCTGGAAGTACCTGCAATAGCTCCTCTTGTAATAGAGGGAAATGGGTACAGCCAAGAACAACCGTATCCGGCGGCTCCTGCATCCGTAGCCATGGGCGCAGAATACGGCGTAGCTCCTCCAGTGAAACCGGTTCGCCATGCAGTTTCGCTTCCGCCAGCTCAACCAGCTCCGCCGAACCCAGCATTTCAATACGGCATTCATCCGCAAAGCGCGCAATCAACTCGTGCGTATAAGGACGCTTCACCGTTCCGCGCGTTGCCAGCAGCCCAACGATACGGTTGGCCGATAGGCGCGCCGCCGGTTTAATCGCAGGCACCACGCCCACAACCGGGAAGGCAAACTTCTCACGCAGCGTCGGTAGCGATACCGTACTTGCCGTATTACAGGCAATTACTGCCAGCGCGAGCGGGTAACGTTGCTGTACTGCGGTGACAATTTCCAGGACACGTTCAACGATAAACGCTTCGCTCTTTTCCCCGTACGGGAAAGCCACGTTATCGAAAGTGTAGATGTAATGGAGATCCGGCAGGAGATGCCGAATCTCATCGTAGACCGACAACCCACCGACCCCGGAGTCAAAGACCAGGACGGTGGGACGTGGTTTAGAAGGTGTAGCTGCCAGACAAGGTGTATTCCCGTCCTGCAGTTGGGTAGCCATATGCTGTCTCGTATTCTTTATCGAACAGGTTGGCAATTTTACCACGAACTGTCAGGTGTGAGGTGACCGGATACGATAATCCGACGTCCCAAAGACTCACGCCCCCCAGTTTTACGTCACGTTGATTGTCATAATCGTTATCGTAACGCTGGCCGATATACTGATACATCACGTTCCAACCCAGATCAAAGACCTGGCCGGTGAGTTCATATTTCGCCTGTTGCTTAGCGCGGCGATAAAGAACTTTATCCGTTGCATCATCACGCGGATCGACATACTGCAAGGTCAGGTGATGCTCGACGGGGCCAGTGGTGATATTGCCCGTCCACTCGACGCCTTTAATCGTCGCCGACTTCACGTTGACGTACTGGTTATTCTTATAATCAATCAGATTCTGGATTTCATAATGGTATGCCGACAAGCGCCAATCCAGTGGCCCCGTTAGCCCATCGATTCCCGCTTCCCACTGTTTCGACTCTTCCGGCTTCAGGTCGGGGTTAGCCGCGATACCAGGGCCGTAAGCGGAAGCAAAACGCGTTGCACCAAATTGCTGACCCAGGGACGGCGCCAGGAAACCCGTGCCGTAGGAGAGCGTGGCCCGATAGCCTTCCACAAACTCCCAGCCCGCTGCCGTCTGCCAGGTTCCGTGCCAGCCGAACTGCTCATCGTGATCTTCGCGGCCCGAGGCCTCGAGGGTGACGCTATCAATCTGCTGCTGCCCGGTCAGATAAAGCCCGGTGGTGTCACGCTTGTAGCTATCCGACAGCGTCGTGCTGCTTGAGAACAGCTTTTCCTGTTTCCAGTCAACGCCGCCGCTAATGGCCCCATGCCCAACCTCAACGTTATTCCCCCACTGGATATAGCGCTGCTCCATATCGTCGAGCGTCGCATCACCCGCATAGCGACCGAGGTCGTTGCTGTAATTGTAACTTTTCAGATGCTGATAGTTGGCGATCAGTTGAGAAGAATAGATGCCTGAGCTGTAGCGCAGACCGGTATCCCAGGATTGGTTGTAGTTCTGCACTTCATCATTCCCGCCCGCATAGCCATACCCGCCCTGATCGTAATCGCTGTTGGCGGTATAACCGTAGCCACGGAAGAAGCCGGAGAAGCTATCGTTAAACTTGTGCTGCACACCGCCCCAGAACATCTTGTTGCGGTAGCCATCGCGGTCGCTGTCGCCGCTGTAGGTGGAATTCGGCTGGACGTTAAAGCCCTTTGTGGTCTGGTATGCACCGGCGGCGGTGACGAGGGTATCGCCAAAGCGCTTATTCATCGCGCCATCGTAGGTTTGATAACCGTCGCTGCCCACACCGGCGTTAATCTGCGAACGCTCTTCATCAGTCATGGTAATAATATTGACCACGCCGCCAATCGCCCCGGAGCCATAAACCGCGGAACGTGGCCCACGGATATACTCAACGCGCTGCACCAGAGATACCGGGATCTGGCCAATATCAATGCCGTTCGTTATGCCCGCACGCGCCATTGGCACGCCATCAATCAGCACCAGGACATGGCGCCCTTCCGTGCCACGAACATAAAGAGTAGAACTCTTCCCCATTCCACCGTTCTGGGCGATATCCACGCCCGGTAAACGGCGCATGACATCGTTAAGATCTTTTGACTGCCAGCGCTGAATATCATCTCGCGTGACCACATCGGTCGGTGCCAGTACGGTATTGACGGGTTGCTGGAAACGGTTGCCGGTCACTACCATCGTGCCTGAATTGCTGTCTTGCGCCCAGCCGGAAAATGCCGTGACGGATAATGCCGTCAGCAGCGAAACTTTTTTAATCATTTTTTAAAGCATCCAAATTCAATAAAGGATGCCGCAGGCTTTATCAGTTGCTCGCGACGATAAAAGCCTAATGCGACGTCATCCGGCAGGTCTTCGGGCTTGGAGGCTTTATCAAGAGAGGATGACTTCCCACGGCACGCCGCAGTGTCTGCATTGAATGCGCTCCACTCTTACCTTCCTTACCGCTGCGCGTCAGCCCCAGATTTACACTGGATTCCCTTTTAACTCACAGGACCGGTAGGCGAATGCTACATTTAGTTACATACGGATGTCCAGACTGCTATTTAGCATTTTCGCCGCATGAGGCTGGACATCCAGTGTGCAAGCCCTACAATCCCCGCGTACTTTTATTACTCAGGATGCATCATGACCCCCGAACACCTCCCGACCGAACAGTACGACGCTCAGCTCGCCGAGAAAGTCACTCGCCTGCAAACGATGATGACGCCGTTTAGCGCGCCTGCGCCGGAGGTGTTTCGCTCACCGGTCAGTCACTACCGCATGCGCGCAGAATTCCGCATCTGGCACGACGGTGATGATCTTTACCACATTATGTTTGACCAGCAGACGAAGGGCCGCATCCGCGTCGACACCTTCCCGGCGGCAAGCCAGCTTATCAATACGTTGATGACCGCGATGCTCGATGGTGTGCGCGATAACCCGGTACTGCGCCACAAGCTGTTCCAGATTGATTACCTCACCACGCTCAGCAACCAGGCGGTCGTGACGCTGCTGTACCATAAGAAGCTCGACGATGCGTGGCGTGAGCAGGCGGAAGGATTGCGTGATGCGCTGCGTGCGCAGGGGCTGAACGTCCACCTCATCGGTCGCGCCACAAAAACCAAAATCGCGCTGGATCAGGACTATATTGACGAACGTCTGCCGGTTGCCGGGAAAGAGATGATCTACCGTCAGGTAGAAAATAGCTTCACCCAACCCAACGCGGCGATGAACATTCAGATGCTAGAGTGGGCGCTGGACGCAACGCAGAATTCGCGCGGCGATCTGCTGGAGCTGTACTGCGGCAACGGTAACTTCTCGCTGGCGCTAGCGCGCAACTTTAACCGCGTGCTGGCCACTGAAATTGCCAAACCTTCGGTCGCTGCCGCGCAGTACAACATCAGCGCGAATGAAATCGATAACGTGCAAATCATCCGCATGGCAGCGGAAGAGTTTACCCAGGCGATGAACGGCGTGCGGGAATTTAACCGCTTGCAGGGTATTGATCTGAAAAGCTATCAGTGTGAGACGATTTTTGTCGATCCACCGCGCAGCGGGCTGGACAGTGAAACAGAGAAGATGGTGCAGGCATACCCCAACATTCTGTACATCTCCTGCAATCCAGAGACGTTATGTCAGAACCTGGAAACTTTAAGCCAGACGCATAATATCACCCGCCTGGCCCTGTTCGATCAGTTCCCATATACCCATCATATGGAATGCGGCGTGTTGTTAACGCAGAAATAAGAGCAACTGTAGGCCGGATAAGGCGAAGCCGCCATCCGGCAAAACTGGTGCAAATAGCCGGATGGCGGCTTCGCCTTATCCGGCCTACTTTACTAGTCTTGCTTGCGGTTACGCATCCGATAGCCAATCCAGAAGACCATCGCCACCGACAAGACTGCCGGGAAGAAGTTAGATCCGATATCCGGGTATTCGGCCCGCACCACCGTGCTGTACAGTAACACGCCGAGAATAAAGCAGGCGGCTGACAGAGCGGGTAATCCCACCGGCATTGTGCGGTTCTGATATCGCTGATGCAGACAATAAACGGTCAGCACCAAAGAAATTATCGGAAAGACAGAGAACGGAACGATAGAGCTGAACAGCGCTGCAAACGTTCCGTTAATTGAGAGGCCCGCCAACAGCGCTAGCAGCAGCGTACCTTTATCCTGGCCTGACTGTTTCATTGCTCGTCTACCACCTTATCAATACTGATGTGACTCTTCTCTTGTTCACGACGATACCAATAGTATGCGCCTTTGGAGATCATGCGTAATTGCAGCACCAGTCGCTCTTCCAGCTGCCGACGCTGCTCAAGGCCAACATCTAAGGCCTCCGCTCCCGCGCTAAATACGATAGTCACCATCGCCTCCGCCTGGGCTTCTGTAAAAGCACGAGGCATATGGTTTTCGATTTCCAGATAGTCGGCAAGTTCCGCAATAAAATGCTGAATCTCGCGGGCGACCGCCGCACGGAACGCCGCAGACGTTCCAGAACGTTCACGCAGCAACAGACGAAATGCGTTGGGATTGTTGCCGATAAATTCCATAAAGGTGGAAACGGAGGTACGGATAACGCTGCCGCCTTTGGCAATACGCTGGCGAGCCTGGCGCATCAGCTGACGCAGCATCAGGCCGCTCTCGTCAACCATGGTCAGCCCCAGCTCATCCACATCACGGAAATGACGGTAAAATGAGGTTGGCGCAATCCCAGCCTCACGCGCCACTTCTCGCAGGCTTAGGCTGGCAAAACTTCGCTCGGCACTGAGTTGACTAAATGCCGCTTCTACCAGCGAACGCCGGGTTTTTTCTTTTTGTTGCGCTCTAACACCCATCACGATGACTGAATCCTTCCACATGCCGTAATGGCACTATACCAGAGATCAAAACGATTCTACTTACGCAGCTTTGTTAATGATTGTTTACATGCTATTTATGCTATTTCGTATGAAATAAGCCCAACGATAATTGGGTTATCCCTTCGATGATGTTATGATTCTGTTGCTTTTATGTATAAGAACAGGTACGCCTTACCATGTCACATTCCTACGATTATGATGCAGTAATTATTGGTTCCGGCCCAGGCGGCGAAGGTGCTGCTATGGGGCTGGTGAAGCAAGGAGCCCACGTCGCCGTTATTGAGCGTTATCATAATGTCGGCGGCGGTTGTACCCACTGGGGCACTATCCCGTCTAAAGCCCTTCGCCATGCCGTTAGCCGTATTATCGAATTCAACCAAAACCCTCTCTACAGCGACCACAGCCGACTTCTCCGCTCCTCATTTGCCGACATTCTGAATCATGCCGATAGCGTGATTAACCAGCAAACGCATATGCGCCAGGGGTTTTACGAGCGCAATCACTGTGAGATGTTGCAGGGTGACGCCCGGTTTATTGATGAACATACCATCGCGCTGACGTGCCCTGACGGGTCGGTCGAAACGTTAACCGCCGAGAAGTTCGTGATCGCCTGTGGTTCACGCCCCTATCGCCCGGCAGACGTTGATTTTACCCATCCCCGCATTTATGACAGTGACTCCATCCTCAGCCTGCACCATGAACCTCGCCATGTGATTATCTATGGCGCAGGGGTTATCGGCTGCGAATATGCGTCGATTTTCCGCGGGATGGAGGTCAAAGTTGACCTGATTAACACCCGCGACCGTCTGCTGGCGTTCCTCGACCAGGAGATGTCAGACTCCCTTTCTTATCACTTCTGGAACAGCGGCGTGGTGATTCGCCACAACGAAGAATACGAGAAGATTGAAGGGGTTGATGACGGGGTGATCATGCACCTGAAGTCTGGCAAAAAACTCAAAGCCGACTGCTTGCTGTTCGCCAATGGTCGAACCGGGAATACCGAATCGCTGTCGCTGGAAAATATTGGCCTACAGGCCGATGGCCGCGGTCAGTTGAAGGTCAACAGTCTGTATCAGACCGCGCTGCCGCACGTGTATGCGGTTGGCGATGTTATCGGTTATCCGAGCCTTGCTTCCGCCGCCTACGATCAAGGCCGCATTGCCGCACAGGCGTTGATGAAAGGCGAAGCCTCCGGGCATCTGATCGAAGATATCCCAACGGGTATCTACACCATCCCGGAAATCAGCTCCGTCGGTAAAACCGAGCAGCAACTGACGGCCATGAAAGTGCCATATGAAGTGGGTCGTGCGCAGTTCAAACATCTGGCGCGGGCGCAAATCGTGGGGATGAGCGTGGGTAGCCTGAAAATCCTGTTCCATCGGGAAACGAAGGAAATCCTCGGCATTCATTGCTTTGGCGAGCGCGCGGCCGAAATTATTCATATCGGCCAGGCGATTATGGAGCAAAAAGGTGGTGGCAACACCATTGAGTACTTCGTTAACACCACCTTTAACTACCCGACCATGGCGGAAGCCTACCGGGTTGCGGCGCTGAACGGCTTAAATCGCCTTTTTTAGCGCTTTGTCAAAATGGCCGTCCATCGTCTCGCGGACGGCCTCTGCCAGCTGCTCATAGCGGCTGCGCAGCGGCGAACCTGGACGATACACCAGCCCAACGGTACGACGCGGCTCCGGCTTAATGCACGGCAGATAGACCACGCCATCGCGCTTACGCTCCGGCGGTACTGCCAGTTCTGGCAGGAGCGTAATTCCGCTTCCCGCCGCCACCATATTACGCAGCGTTTCCAGACTGGTTGCGCGGAAATGGGTATCTTCGTCGGCACCTGCTTCAAAGCAGAAACCCATCGCCTGGTCGCGCAGACAGTGACCATCTTCCAGCATCAGCAGTTTTTCACCGGCCAGATCCGACATCGGCACGCGATCGCGCTCCGCCCACGGGTGATCTTCGTAGATCGCCAGCAGCATCGGTTCGTCATACAGCGGAACTTCGATAAACGCCTCGCTCTCCTTCACCAGCGCCAGAATCACGCAGTCCAGCTTACCGCTGTCGAGCTGCGCGAGCAGCTGATGGGTTTGCGCTTCATGCAGATACATTTCCAGCTTCGGGAAGGTTTGGTGCAGTATCGGGATAATGTGGGGGAGCAGATAGGGGCCAACGGTCGGAATCAGGCCGATATGCAGCGGGCCGGACATGGTTTCCCCCTGCTGACTTGCCATCTCCTTGAGCACTTTAACCTCACGCAGCACCGTGCGCGCCTGATCCACCAGCAGCAGGCCCGCCTGGGTAAACAGGACTTTGCGGCTGGTTCGCTCCAGCAGCATAACGCCCAGCTCATCCTCAAGCTTACGAATCTGCCCGCTCAGCGTTGGCTGGCTGACATGGCAGGAATCGGCCGCCCGGCGGAAGTGCCGATGCTCAGCTAACGCCACCAGGTATTCAAGATCGCGAATATTCATTATTCTTCCTCCATCGCCACGATAGTCCATGGCGATAGATAGAATAGCAACGAATGATTATCCCTATCAAGGGTTCTGTTTAATAATACAGCACAGAAACAGGTGACCCTCGTTTAACCCTTGAAGTCGTCACACTGATTCGGAGTTTCTCTCAAACTCGACTAACTAAAGCCAACATGAACGTTTGCGGGCCCCGTGGCCCGCTTTTTTTTTGCGTAAAAAACCCGGTGTCGCATTCGCTTAACCGGGATCTCGATAATACCTGGTGCACTTTACTCTGTAGGCCGGATAAGGCGAAGCTGCCATCCGGCAACGTGCGCCGATCTGCCTGATGGCGCTACGCTTATCATGCCTACAAAGACAAAGGTTACGCGAGGCGTGCCTGCGCATCGCGGATAGCCTGCGCCACCTGCTGAGGCGACACGCCGCCTTTGGCCGCACGCTTATCAAGACAGGATTGCAGCGACAGAATCGGATAGACGTCTTCGCCAATCACCGCGCTGAATTTTTGCAGGTCGGCCAGCGCCAGATCTTCCAGCGGTTTGCCCTGGGCAATCGCCTCAACGACCGCTTCACCCACAATGTGGTGCGCTTCACGGAACGGTACGCCTTTGGCGACCAGATAATCCGCAAGTTCAGTCGCATTCGCGTAACCCTGCTGAGCCGCTTCCTGACAGCGTGGACGTTTCACCTGAATACCGTCCAGCACCAGCACCGCCATATGCAGACAGTCCATCCAGGTATCCAGCGCATCGAATACGCCTTCTTTATCTTCCTGCATGTCTTTGTTGTAGGCCAACGGCAACCCTTTCAGGGTCATCATCATCCCGGTTAATGCGCCCTGCACGCGGCCACATTTGCCACGAATAAGCTCCAGCGCATCGGGGTTTTTCTTCTGCGGCATCAGCGATGAACCGGACGTCACGCGGTCGGAAAGCTCCACAAAGCCCGCTTCACCGGTATTAAAGAAGATCAGATCTTCGGCAAAGCGCGACAGGTGCACCATGCCAATTGACGCATTAGAGAGCAGTTCCAGCACGTGGTCACGGTCAGACACGCTGTCCAGACTGTTGCGCGTCGCAGAAGCGAAGCCCAGCCAGCCTGCCAGCTGTTCACGGTCAATTTCGTAGGCGGTTCCCGCCAGCGCGCCGCAGCCCAGCGGGCTCACATCCAGACGCTTAAGGGTATCGTGCAGACGACTTTCATCACGCGCCAGCATCTCCACGTAGGCCAGACACCAGTGCGCAAATGTCACCGGCTGCGCACGTTGCAGGTGGGTATAACCCGGCATCACCGCATCCTGATTGGCCTGCGCGGTTTCCACCAGCGCGGTTTGCAGTTGGCGGTTCGCCGTCAGCAACTCAGCCACAGTATCTTTACACCACAGCTTGAGATCGGTGGCGACCTGGTCATTACGGCTACGCCCGGTGTGCAGTTTTTTGCCCAGCTGGCCGACTTTATCGATGAGCTTGCCTTCCACCCAGCTATGAATATCTTCAGCATCGCTTTCGAGGATCTGCTGCGGGTTCGCACGAACCTCTTCCAGCAGTACGCCGAGCGCGTCTTCCAGCTGAACCTGCTCCTGCTCGGTCAGTACGCCAACAGTTACCAGCGCTTTAGACCAGGCAACAGAGCCGATGATATCCTGCTCCGCCAGGCGGTAGTCAAAGCGTAAAGAGTCATTGAACTGTTTGAACCGCTGATCCGCTGCCTGAGTAAAACGCCCGCCCCAAAGTGCCATAACATGCTTCCTTAAATTCGTTTATTGATGCCGGATATTGAAAACAACCCTCACCCCGACCCTCTCCCTGAGGGAGAGGGGGAAAATCGGTGCCGCCATCCCACACCGGCGCCGATCGGTCCCCTCGCCCCTCCGGGGAGAGGGTTAGGGTGAGGGGAAAAACTTATGCCAGAATACGCGTACCGATCGGCGTACCGTTAAACAGCGCCGGCAGCTGCTCCGCGTGACGCCAGGAGGCGATATCCACCGGACGGCCCAGCGTGCGCGCCGCATCAAGCGCCGCGTTCACCTTCACAATCATGCCATCGGTAATAATGCCCTGGTCAATTAGCTGCTCGGCCTTCGCCGCCGTCATCTCAGCAATACGCTGACCTTTACCGTCGAGAATACCGCTCACATCAGAAAGCAGAATCAGATCCGCGCCCAGCGTCGCCGCCAGCGCCGTTGCCGCCTGATCGGCATTAACGTTCATCAGCTGTCCTTCAGCGGTTACACCGATTGAGCTGACCACAGGCAGGAATCCGCCTTCCAGCAGGAGATTAATCAGTTTCGGCGAGCCGGGCTGTGCCAGACCCACGTGACCCAATTCTTCATCGAGCCTGGTCACCTGCACGCTGTCACCATCGCCCAGGAACAGGCCAACGGAGGCAATATCATGCTTCTTCGCCCACGCCAGCAGCGTTTTGTTAGCGGTACCCGCCAGCGCGCCGGTAATGATGTCGATCTGGTCAGCAGGGGTGACGCGCAGGCCATTTTTCTTTTTCACCGGCAGATTAAGCTGCTTCATCAGCTCATCCACCACGCAGCCGCCGCCGTGGACAATCACCAGCGGACGCTGATGTGATTCACGATAGTGCACCAGCGCGGTAAACAGACGCTCCAGCGCTTCTTCACTATCCAGTAACACGCCGCCCAGTTTGATAATTAATGGATTCATCGTCGTCACACCTTAAATAAGAGACTGCGTCTCAGCGAAGCCGAAACGAATATTGGCGCACTGCACGGCCTGTGCGGCAGCGCCTTTCAATAAGTTGTCTTCGGTCGCCACGATAATCAGGTGCTCGCCCTGAACGGCAAAACCGATATCGCAGAACGGCAGCCCGACTACGTTTTTCAGTGCCGGCACGCCCTTGTCGTATAAACGCACCATCGGCTTGTCGGCGTATGCCTGTTGTAAAGCGGCAGCCACCTGCGCATGGGTCACGCCCGGCTTCAGTCGACAGGTGATCGTTTCCAGAATACCGCGCGCAAAGTTGCCCAGATGCGGCGTGAAAATCACCTCCGCGCCAAGGTGGCTGGCGATTTCCGGCTGATGGCGGTGGGTAAACACGCCATACGGTTGCAGGCTCACTTCGCAGAAGCTGTTAGAAAGAGCGGCTTTACGCCCGGCACCGCTCACGCCTGAAGTGGCGTTGATCACCGGCCACTGGTTGAGATCCAGGAGATCGCCATCAATCAGTGGTTTCAGAGAAAGCTGCGCCGCCGTTGGGTAACAGCCCGGCACCGCAATCAGCTTAGCCTCTTTTAGCGCGTCTGCGCGCCACTCGGCCAGACCATATACCGCCTGCGCCAGCAGTTCTGGATGCTGATGGGTGAAACCGTAATATTTTTCATAGAAGGCGCCATCGTTGACGCGAAACGCACCGGAAAGATCGAACACAACGCAGCCCGCCGCCAGGAACTGCGGGGCCAGGTCATGGCTCACTTCATGAGCGGTCGCCAGGAACACCACGTCAACATCCGCGCTGAATTCACTGATGTCGGACATCGGCTGCAACGGCAGATCGACAATGCCTTTTAGCTGTGGATGCAAATCGGAGATTAGCTTTCCCGCATCATTGCTTTGCGCTGAGACCGTCAAAGCGGTTATGTTCATATGAGGATGGCGATTTACATAGGTCACAAGCTCCGCGCCAGCGTAACCGCTCGCGCCCACAATCAGCGTATTCAACATCGGTGCAATTCACCTTCTTATGTCTGTTTGCCTGATTAAGCGTAAACACTTCACCTTACACTTGGTGGGTTTTATTACGCCTAATGATAATGTATTTTTATTCATAAATACTGCATGAATATTGATACTATCACGACCCGAGGTGTGTCAACAATGAAAAACAATTTACCCCCATTTATCGAGATTTACCGTGCGTTGATCGCCACCCCGTCCATCAGCGCAACCGAGGAAGCGCTCGATCAGAGCAATGCGTCTTTAATCACTCTGCTCGCTGACTGGTTTGCCGCTTTAGGCTTCGAGGTAGAGGTGCAGCCGGTGCCAGGCACCCGCCATAAATTCAACCTGCTTGCCCGCACCGGTCACGGTGCAGGCGGCCTGCTGCTCGCCGGTCATACCGATACCGTCCCGTTTGACGATGGCCGCTGGACGCGCGATCCGTTCACCCTCACCGAGCATGAAAACAAGCTCTACGGTTTGGGTACTGCCGACATGAAAGGTTTCTTTGCGTTTATTCTCGACGCATTGCGCGATGTTGATGTCACACAGCTGAAAAAGCCGCTCTATATTCTGGCGACCGCCGATGAAGAGACCAGCATGGCGGGGGCGCGCTACTTTGCCGAATCCACCGAAATACGCCCGGACTGCGCCATTATCGGCGAGCCCACCTCGCTACAACCGGTGCGCGCGCACAAAGGCCATATGTCGAATGCGATTCGCGTTATGGGCCAGTCCGGCCACTCCAGCGACCCGGCGCGCGGCGTTAACGCCATTGAAATTATGCACGACGCCATTGGCCGCGTGATGCAGCTGCGCGACTCGTTGAAAGAGCGTTATCACTATGAAGCGTTCACCGTGCCTTACCCGACGCTCAACCTCGGCAGCCTTCACGGCGGTGATGCTTCAAACCGCATTTGCGCCTGCTGCGAGCTGCATATGGATATTCGTCCGCTGCCGGGCATGACCTTAAACGATCTCAACGGCCTACTGGGTGAAGCGCTGGAGCCGGTGAGCGCGCAATGGCCGGGCCGACTGACCATCAGCGAGCTGCATCCGCCGATTCCGGGCTATGAATGCCCACCGGATCATCAGCTGGTTCAGGTGCTGGAAAAACTGCTCGGTACACAGACCGAAGTGGTGAACTACTGCACCGAAGCGCCGTTTATCCAGAACCTGTGTCCGACGATCGTATTAGGCCCCGGTTCCATCAATCAGGCCCACCAGCCGGACGAATACCTGGAAACGCGCTTTATTAAGCCGACGCGCGAGTTAATTACCCAGGTGGTGCATCACTTCTGCTGGCACTAATGTGTTCTGCCCGGTGGCGCTACGCTTACCGGGCCTACCCCCGTCTGTAGGCCGGATAAGCAAAGCGCCATCCGGCATCTCAAAGCCGCGCTCTCCTTCACATTTTCATAAGCATTTCTTATCTGGCACGATGCAAATTAACTTTCGTAAATTGCCGCGATTTATTCGTTTGCTGAAGCGATTTCGCAGCAATTGACGTAAGGGTTTTTACGTGGCTTTATAAAAGAGGTGTATTTATCTCGCCCTTACGTTCCGGCGACGGGATATATACACAAAATCATTCGAGTTGCATCAAGGCGGCAAGGGAATGAATCCCCGGGAGCGTACATAAGTACGTGACTGGGGTGAATGAGCGCAGCCAACGCAGAGGCAACTTGAAGGATGACGTGTATAACAAAATAAAATGAGATGGGGTGTCTGGGTTAATGAACGAACAATATTCCGCGTTGCGTAGTAATGTCAGTATGCTCGGTAAAGTGCTAGGCGATACCATCAAGGATGCGCTTGGCGAGAACATTCTTGACCGTGTCGAAACTATCCGTAAGTTGTCGAAATCTTCTCGTGCGGGCAATGAAGCCAACCGCCAGGAGCTGCTGACCACCTTACAGAACCTGTCTAATGATGAACTGCTGCCAGTTGCCCGCGCGTTCAGCCAGTTCCTGAACCTGGCCAACACCGCTGAGCAATATCACAGCATTTCGCCAAAAGGCGAAGCCGCGAGCAACCCGGAAGTGATTGCCCGTACCCTGCGTAAACTCAAAGACCAACCCAATCTCAACGAAACTACCATCAAGCAGGCCGTTGAATCTCTGTCGCTGGAGCTGGTACTGACCGCACACCCGACCGAAATCACCCGTCGCACGCTGATCCACAAGATGGGCGAAATCAACAACTGCTTAAAACAGCTCGATAATACCGATATCGCCGACTACGAACGCAATCAAGTGATGCGCCGCTTGCGCCAGCTGATTGCGCAGTCATGGCACACGGACGAAATCCGTAAGAACCGCCCAAGCCCGGTTGATGAAGCCAAATGGGGCTTTGCGGTTGTTGAAAATAGCCTGTGGGAAGGCGTGCCAAACTACCTGCGGGAACTGAACGAACAGTTAGAAGAGAACCTTGGCTATAAATTGCCGGTGGATTTCGTGCCGGTGCGCTTCACCTCCTGGATGGGCGGCGACCGCGACGGCAACCCGAACGTGACCGCCGAAATTACCCGCCATGTGCTGCTTCTGAGCCGCTGGAAAGCCACCGATCTGTTCTTAAAAGATATTCAGATCCTGATTTCTGAGCTGTCGATGGTTGAATGTACCGACGAACTGCGCGAGCGCGTGGGTGAAGAAGGCGCGACCGAGCCGTATCGCTATCTGATGAAAACTCTGCGCAGCCAGCTGATGGCTACGCAAGCCTGGCTGGAAGCGCGTCTGAAAGGCCAGCGCCTGCCGAAACCTGCCGGTCTGATTAGCCAGAACGAACAGCTTTGGGAACCGCTGTACGCCTGTTATAAATCCCTGCAAGCCTGCGGCATGAGCATCATCGCCAACGGTGAGTTGCTCGATACCCTGCGCCGCGTGAAATGTTTCGGCGTGCCGCTAGTACGCATCGACGTACGTCAGGAAAGTACCCGCCACACTGAAGCGCTGGGTGAACTGACCCGTTATCTGGGCATCGGCGATTACGAAAGCTGGTCTGAAGCCGATAAACAAGCCTTCCTTATCCGCGAACTGAATTCTAAACGCCCTCTGCTGCCACGCAGCTGGGAGCCAAGTAATGACACCCGCGAAGTGCTCAACACCTGTAAAGCGATTGTTGATGCACCGCAGGGTTCCGTGGCCGCTTACGTTATCTCAATGGCCAAAACGCCGTCCGACGTACTGGCCGTTCATCTCTTGCTAAAAGAAGCCGGGATCACGTTCGCCCTGCCGGTCGCTCCGCTGTTTGAAACGCTCGACGATCTCAACAACGCCGACGACGTGATGACCCAACTGCTGAATATCGATTGGTATCGCGGCTTCATTTCAGGCAAACAGATGGTGATGATTGGCTATTCCGACTCCGCAAAAGATGCGGGCGTTATGGCCGCATCCTGGGCGCAATATCAGGCGCAGGATGCACTGATCAAAACCTGCGAGAAAGCCGGTATTGAACTGACGTTATTCCACGGTCGCGGTGGCTCAATCGGCCGTGGCGGCGCACCGGCGCACGCCGCGCTGTTGTCACAGCCTCCGGGTAGCCTGAAAGGCGGCCTGCGCGTCACCGAACAGGGCGAGATGATCCGCTTCAAATATGGTTTGCCGGAAATTACCGTCAGCAGCCTGTCGCTGTACACCAGCGCCATTCTGGAAGCGAACCTGCTGCCACCGCCGGAACCCAAAGACGAGTGGCGCGGTATCATGGACGAGCTGTCGGATATCTCCTGCGAGATGTACCGTGGCTACGTGCGTGAAAACAAAGACTTCGTCCCTTACTTCCGTTCGGCAACGCCAGAACAGGAGCTGGGCAAGCTGCCGTTAGGCTCTCGCCCTGCAAAACGCCGCGCAACCGGCGGCGTCGAGTCCCTGCGCGCCATTCCGTGGATCTTCGCCTGGACCCAAAACCGTCTGATGCTGCCCGCCTGGCTGGGTGCCGGTGCCGCGCTGCAAAAAGTGGTCGAAGATGGCAAGCAGAGTAAGCTTGAAACCATGTGCCGCGACTGGCCATTCTTCTCTACCCGTCTGGGTATGCTGGAGATGGTGTATTCCAAGGCTGACCTGTGGCTCGCCGAATATTACGATCAGCGCCTGGTGAAACCAGAGCTGTGGGCGCTGGGTACCGAACTTCGTGACCTGCTGGAAGCGGATATCAAAGTCGTCCTGGATATCGCGAACGATGCGCACCTGATGGCCGATCTGCCGTGGATTGCCGAGTCCATCCAGTTGCGTAATATCTACACTGACCCACTGAACGTTCTGCAGGCAGAACTGCTGCACCGTTCACGTCAGGCGGAAGAACAGGGGCTCGAACCGGATCATAACGTTGAGCAGGCGCTGATGGTCACCATCGCTGGTGTCGCCGCAGGTATGCGTAACACCGGTTAACCATTAACGTAGGCCGGATAAGGCGTAGCCGCCATCCGGCAACGTACCCCGGTCGGCCTGATGGCGCAAAGCTTATCAGGCACACCAAATCTGAAGCCCGCTTCCAAAAGGCCACAATCTTTGTGGCCTTTTTCCATATCTGCGGTTAAGGTTTCTACGTTGTACATCACGACAGGGAGCCTCATGTTTCTCGACATCAACCCACTGCTTTCCCACATCGCATCGGGCGCAACACCGCTGCAAAAAATCTGGTTTGCTGCCAGCCACACCCCCACGCCAGAGATGGCCTTTCAGGTCGATTTTCCGCGTCTGGAGATTGTGCTTTCCGGGCAACTGGCAGATGCCGGGCTTCATGGCGATTGCGTACACATGAATGGAATGGATGCGCTTTATGTTCCCGCCGGTGGCTGGAACTTCCCGCTATGGCATCAGCCTGCCACAACTCTGAGCGTGCTGTTTGGTAAGCAACAGCTTGGCTTTAGCGTGCAGCAGTGGGATGGCAATCAGTTGAAAAACGTGGCTAAACAGCACGTAGCCCGCCGGGGGCCACGCGTCGGATCGTTCTTGTTGCAAACCATGAACGAAATCCAGATGCAGCCACAAGAGCAGCAAACGGCCCGGCTCATTGCCACCAGCCTGATTAGCCACTGCGCCGACCTGCTAAGCAGCCAGATCCAGACGGCTTCCCGCAGCCAGGCGCTGTTTGACGCCATTCGTGAATATATTGATACCCACTTTGCCGAGCCGCTCACGCGTGAATCGGTGGCGCAGGCGTTCTATATTTCGCCTAACTACCTGTCGCACCTGTTCCAGAAAAGCGGGATTATGGGATTTAACGAGTATCTCAACCATACCCGACTTGAGCATGCCAGACGGCTGTTAAAGGGCTACGATATGAAGGTTAAAGAGATTGCTCATAGCTGCGGCTTTGTCGACAGTAACTATTTTTGCCGCCTGTTCCGTAAAAATACTGACCGTTCGCCGTCTGAATACCGTCGCCAGTATCACAGTCAGCTCACTACGGCAGAATAATATGGGTATGCTGCGGCGCGGAGAGTAGCTTGCGCACCGCACTCATCACCTTCTGCGGTTCGCGTAAAAAGGCGCTAATCCCGGACTGCACATAGCGACTCTGGGTAAAGCGGTCGGCCCCACTCAGATCGATATCGGTAATCAGTAATACGGCATCCGCACGGCGAATATCATCCTCAGTGAGCGCATTCTCTATGCCAAGCGCCCCCTGGGTTTCAATTTTAATGTTCCATTTTTCCTGCTGGCAGAGTTTTTCCAGACGCTCAGCCGCCATATAGGTATGGGCGACGCCGCTTACGCAGGCAGTTACCGCCACTAACATTCGTCCGCTTGTTGCTGTCATCGCTCCCTCCTTGCAGAAAACAAACACAGCGGGCGCAAACATGACTTTCGCACCCGCCAACCCTTCATTGATGATGTCGAAGCATCGCTTAGGCACTCTGCGCTAAGTGTGCCTCAATTTTATTCATAATAGCGTCAGCGCGTTTTACCGCATCACTAATATTAACGCGCACAATGGTTTTACCGGCAAAACGCTCTTCCGCCTTAATCCCGATATCCTTAGTCAGAATCACCATATCCGCTGCGTCAACGTCGCTTGCCGTCAGCTCATTCTCCTGGCCAATCGACCCCTGTGTTTCCACCTTCACGTTCCAGCCTTTTGACTTCGCCGCACTCTCCAGCGCTTCCGCTGCCATGTAGGTATGTGCCACGCCGGAAGGACAAGCCGTTACCGCAATAATATTGGTCATAATCTTTACCTTCTCATTAGTTAATTTCGAAATCTAAATCCAGGTCGTCTTCTTTCTCGACAACCGCTTTTTTGTTCTTACGTGCCAGACTTTTCAGCAGGTTAACGCTGACGCCAGTCACTACCGCACCCACGACAATCGCCAGCAGATACCCCAACTTGCCTTCCACTACTGGCAGGACTATCAATCCACCCCACCCGGCATAGCATTGCGCGCCCATCAGTGCGGCGGTTACCGCGCCGCAAACGGAGCCCAGCATAATGGAGGGGATCACGCGCAGCGGATCGGCTGCGGCAAACGGAATCGCCCCTTCGGTCACGCCCACGCAGCCCATCACCAACGCCGCTTTACCGGCTTCGCGTTCTTCACTATTGAAGTTTTTACGATTAATCAGCGTTGCCAGCCCCAATCCTAACGGCGGTACGCAGATACCGACGGCGGCGATAGCGACCACGGTATAAACTCCCTGAGAGACGCAAATCAGCATGAAGGCATAGGCCACCTTATTCACCGGGCCGCCCATATCGAACGCCAGCATCAGGCCCATAATCACCGCCAGAACCACGATGCTGCCCTGCTGCATTCCTTGCAGCCACTGGGTCAGGCTGGTGGTTAGCATGCCAACCGGTTCACCCAGTCCCCACATCATGATCCCCGCCGTAATAAGCGTTCCGGCAATAGGAATCACGAAGATAGGCATCACCGAGCGCAGCACCTTATGCACCGGAATTTTCTTTAAGTAATACACCACGATACCGCCGATAATCCCGGCAATCAGCGCACCGAAGAAGCCCGCGCCAAAGCTGTTACCTACCCAAGCGCCAATGGCGCAAGGTGCCAGCGCAGAACGTTCCGCAATGGAGTAGCCGATGTAAGCGGCGAGGAATGGCACCATCAGCGTCAGCCCCGCAACGCCGATATCAAACAGTTTTTTCAGATTAGGGTCGGTTAATGGATCCGGTACGGCACCTTTCCCATACAGCATGACGGAGACCGCCAGTAAAATACCGCCCGCTACGACAAACGGGATCATGTGCGACACGCCGGTCATCAAGTGCTGGCGGGTGTTTTTAAGTATCTGCACCAATTCTTTCATCAGTCGCTCCCGGGCCTTGTTAGCCCATGTCCATAAAGGTGTTGTGGCAAACAATAGGCAATTGGCGACGGCACAGACAGTGGATAAAAAGTGCATTTACTGGATATTTGTAATGTCTAAAGAAAAATGCGAGCGACCTCTAAAGTTCACGCTAAGGGCGTCTTTATATGCCCAGAAGGCAACCTGTGAAGTGGCTCGCATTTTCCAGGGGACAATACATTTGTCCAGTTTTTGACATAAATGTCAGATAGCCGGGCCAAGGACAAGCCCCCTATGCTGTTACCCATATCGAATGATTTGGGAGATAGGGCTATGACGTTGGTTGTTGAATTTGTCTGCGAATTACAAAATGGCGTGCATGCTCGCCCTGCCAGCCATGTCGAAACGCTGTGCAACACCTTTAGCTGCGATATTGAGTGGCATAACCTGCGCACTGACCGCAAGGGCAACGCCAAAAGCGCGCTGGCGATTATCGGTACCGATACGCTCGCAGGCGATCGCTGCCAGTTATTGCTCAGCGGCCCCGACGAGCAGGCCGCTCACGACCATCTTAGCCGCTGGCTAATAGAGGAATTTCCGCTGTGTGACGCGCCGCTGGCGCAGGTAGCCTGCGTAGAGCAAGAAGCATTGCCGGAATCGCTAACCCGTCTCAACCCAACGCTTTTCCGCGCCCAGCCGGTCTGTAGCGGCAGTGCCGGCGGTGTTCTCACCCGCCTTGCCGCCCTCGACCTGAATAACCTCGGTGAACTTCCTGCGGCAAAAAGCCCGGAACAGGAACAATCGGCGCTGGATAATGGCCTGACTCTGCTCGTCAAAACGCTGGAACTTCGGCTGCTGGAAAATGACAGTACCGCCAGCGCGATTCTGGAGGCTCACCGCTCGCTGGCGACCGATACGTCATTGCGCCAGCACCTGCTGGCGGGCGTCAATAACGGCCTGAGCTGCGCCGAAGCCATTATCGACAGCACCCAACATTTTTGCGCCGAGTTCGCGCGCTCCAGCAGCAGCTATTTACAAGAACGCACGCTGGATATGCGCGATGTCGGCTTCCAGTTGCTCCAGCATATTTACGGTGAGCAACGTTTCCCGGCGCCCGGTCAATTAACTCAGCCCGCAATCTGCATGGCGGAAGAGCTGACGCCAAGCCAGTTTCTTGAACTGGATAAAACGCTGTTGAAAGGCCTGCTGTTACAAAGCGGCGGCACCACCTCACACACGGTGATCCTCGCGCGTTCGTTTAATATTCCGACGCTTGTCGGCGTCGATATCGACGCTCTTGAATCCTGGCAAAATCAGCCGGTCTATCTCGATGGCAACGCGGGGGCCGTGATTGTCGCGCCGACCGAAGCCATCACGCGATATTATCAGCAGGAAGCACGGGTACAGGCCGCAATTCGCGAACAGCAGGGCGTCTGGTTAAACCAAGAGGCGCGCACCGCCGACGGCATTCGCCTCGAAGTTGCCGCCAACATCGCCCACTCCGTAGAAGCCCAGGCGGCATTTGGCAATGGCGCAGAAGCGGTTGGTCTGTTCCGCACCGAAATGCTCTACATGGACAGAACCAGCGAGCCTGGCGAAAGCGAGCTTTACAACATCTTCTGCCAGGCGCTGGAATCGGCTGACGGACGTAGCATTATTATCCGCACCATGGACATCGGCGGCGATAAGCCGGTGGACTACCTCAATATTCCGGCGGAGAACAATCCGTTCCTCGGCTACCGCGCGGTACGTATTTACGAAGAATACGCCGGGCTATTCACCACTCAACTGCGCGCCATTTTGCGCGCCTCTGCACACGGCAGCCTGAAAATCATGATTCCCATGATCTCCTCCATGGAGGAGATTTTGTGGGTCAAAGAGAAAGTGGCGGAAGCCAAACAGCAATTGCGTAACGAGCACGTTCCGTTTGATGAGCGTATTCCGCTGGGCATCATGCTGGAAGTGCCGTCGGTAATGTTCATCATTGATCAATGCTGTGAAGAGATTGATTTCTTTAGTATTGGCAGCAACGACCTGACGCAATACCTGCTGGCCGTTGACCGCGATAACGCTAAAGTCACTCGCCATTACAACAGTCTGAATCCAGCATTCCTGCGCGCACTCGACTTCGCGGTACAGGCGGTACATCGTCAGGGGAAATGGATTGGTTTATGCGGCGAGCTGGGCGCGAAAGGTTCGGTGCTACCGCTGTTAGTGGGTCTGGGGATGGATGAAATCAGCATGAGTGCGCCATCCATTCCGGCCACCAAAGCGCGTCTGGCACAGCTCGACAGTCGTGCCTGCCGTCAGTTGCTCAACCAGGCAATGGCTTGCCGCACCTCGCTGGAAGTCGAACATCTGCTCGCCCAATTCCGCATGAGCCAGCAGGATGCCCCGCTGATTACCCCACGCTGCATTTCGCTGGATAACGATTGGCGCAGTAAAGAAGAGGTGCTTAAGGGGATGACCGACAACCTGCTGCTCGCCGGACGTTGCCGCTATCCGCGTAAGCTGGAAGCTGACCTGTGGGCGCGTGAGGCGGTTTTCTCGACCGGCCTGGGCTTTAGTTTCGCCATTCCACACAGCAAGTCCGAACATATTGAGCAGTCGACCATCAGCGTTGCTCGCCTGCCTGCTCCCGTCGCCTGGGGCGATGAAGAAGCGCAGTTCATCATTATGCTGACGCTCAACAAACATGCCGCCGGTGACCAGCATATGCGCATCTTCTCGCGCCTGGCCCGCCGCATTATGCATGCCGAATTCCGCAACTCGCTGGTCAATGCCGCCTCTGCCGACGCCATTGCCAGCCTGCTGCAACACGAACTGGAACTGTAAGAGGAAATAGCATGGAACTGTATCTGGATACCGCTAACGTGCAGGAAGTTGAACGCCTGGCCCGAATTTTCCCGCTTGCTGGTGTGACGACCAATCCGAGCATTGTGGCGGCCAGTCGTGAATCTATCTGGGACGTGCTGCCACGATTAAAAAAAGCGGTCGGCGAAACCGGTACGCTGTTTGCCCAAACCCTGAGCCGGGATGCCGACGGCATGGTCGCTGAGGCGCGCAAATTAAGCGAAGCTATCCCCGGTATCGTGGTGAAAGTCCCGGTCACTGCCGAAGGGTTGGCTGCTATTAAGTGCCTGAAAAAAGAAGGTATCCCAACGCTTGGCACCGCGGTCTACAGCGCTTCACAGGGGCTACTGGCGGCGCTGGCGGGGGCGAAATACGTGGCACCTTACGTCAATCGCGTTGACGCCCAGGGCGGCGATGGCATCCGCATGGTACAAGAGCTGCAATCTTTACTGGAATTACACGCGCCCGAAAGCAAAGTGCTCGCCGCCAGCTTTAAAACACCGCGTCAGGCGCTGGACTGTTTATTGGCGGGATGCGAAGCCATTACCCTTCCTTTAGATGTAGCGCAACAAATGCTCGGCACACCCGCGGTAGAGTCAGCTATTGAGAAGTTCGAGCAAGACTGGAAAAACGCATTTGGTAATCTGAACCTGTAAGGGAGAAATGTATGGATCGCATAATTCAATCACCAGGTAAGTATATTCAGGGCGCAGACGTTATCACGCGACTTGGCGACTACTTAAAACCCATGGCCAACAGCTGGCTGGTCGTGGGCGATAAATTCGTTCTCGGCTTTGCCGAGGAGACGCTGCGTAAAAGCCTGACCGAGGCGGGTCTGTCAGTAGAAATCGCGCCGTTCGGCGGCGAATGTTCGCAAAATGAAGTCAACCGTCTGCAAGACGTGGCGAACAGTGCAAAATGCAGCGCTATTTTAGGTATCGGCGGCGGGAAAACGCTGGATACCGCTAAAGCGCTGGCTCACTTTATGAATCTCCCGGTCGCTATTGTGCCGACCATCGCCTCCACCGATGCGCCGTGCAGCGCGCTGTCCGTGCTCTACACCGACGAGGGCGAATTCGATCGTTATCTGATGCTGCCGCATAACCCCAATATGGTTATCGTCGACACTAAAATCGTTGCTGGCGCGCCCGCGCGTTTGCTGGCAGCCGGGATTGGCGATGCCTTAGCCACCTGGTTTGAAGCCCGCGCCTGTTCGCGCAGTGGGGCTACCACCATGGCAGGCGGTCAATGCACTCAGGCGGCGCTGGCGCTGGCTGAACTGTGTTACAACACGCTGATTGAAGAAGGCGAAAAAGCGATGCTGGCCGCCGAACAACACGTGGTGACCCCTGCGCTGGAACGCGTCATTGAAGCCAATACCTATCTAAGCGGCGTCGGCTTTGAAAGCGGTGGCCTGGCGGCGGCACATGCGATTCACAATGGCATGACGGCGATCCCGGATGCTCACCACTTCTATCACGGTGAAAAAGTTGCTTTCGGTACGCTGACGCAACTGGTGCTGGAAAACGCCTCGGTGGATGAAATTGAAACCGTTGCCGCCCTGTGTCACAGCGTTGGCCTGCCAATCACCCTGGCGCAGCTGGATATCAAAGAAAATATTCCTGAAAAAATGCGCCTGGTCGCGGAAGCGGCCTGCGCGGAAGGTGAGACAATTCACAACATGCCGGGTGGTGCAGATCCTGACCGTGTTTACGCGGCGCTGCTGGTGGCCGATCAGTATGGGCAACGTTTCTTGCAGGAGTGGGAGTAATCCCCTCACCCTAACCCTCTCCCCATAGGGGAGAGGGAACCGTTTAGTGCGGTTTGTTCTGTTCTCCCCCCCTTTGGGGAGAGGGAACCGTTTAGTGCGGTTTGTTCTGTTCTCCCTCGCCCCTTTGGGGAGAGGGAACCGTTTAGTGTGGTTTGTTCTGTTCTCCCTCGCCCCTATGGGGAGAGGGCCGGGGTGAGGGGCATTCCGTCACCGCACCCCATAAACAAAAATCCCCGCTATCGCGGGGATTTTTTTATACCGTCAAACCCACCTTACAGCAGGTCAAAACGGTCCAGGTTCATCACTTTCACCCATGCCGCAACGAAGTCTCTGACAAACTTCTCTTTAGCATCGCTGGAGGCATAAACCTCGGCCAGAGCACGCAGTACCGCATTGGAACCGAACACCAGATCCGCACGCGTCGCCGTGTATTTCACCTCACCGCTGACGCGATCGCGTCCTTCGAACAGCTCAGAAGTGGCATCCGTCGCTTTCCACTCGGTGCGCATATCCAGCAGATTCGAGAAGAAATCAGTGCTGAGTACGCCCACGTTGTCGGTCAGTACGCCGTGCTGGCTTCCGTCAAAGTTCGCGCCCAATACGCGCAGGCCACCTACCAGCACCGTCATTTCCGGCGCGGTCAGCGTCAGCAGCTGTGCTTTATCGATAAGCAAGGACTCGGTGGTCGCTTCACCCGGTGCCGCGCGATAGTTACGGAACCCATCGGCAATTGGCTTGAGCAGCTCAAACATCTCGATATCCGTCTGATCCTGGCGCGCATCAACGCGGCCCGGCGCAAATGGAACGTTGACGATGACGCCAGCCGCTTTCGCTGCCTTCTCGACACCCACCACGCCTGCCAGCACGATAATATCGGCCAGTGAGGCTTTGTGCGCTGACTTATAGATGCCTTCTAACACCGGCAATACGCGAGCGGCTGTGGCGTTAACGTCCCAGCTTCTCTGCGGCGCCAGCGCCAGACGTGCACCGTTAGCGCCGCCACGTTTGTCACCACCACGGAAGGTAGAGGCGGACGCCCAGGCGACGGAAACCAGTTCGCTTACGGAAAGACCGGATGCGGCGATATCCGCTTTCAGACTTTCAATATCTTCGGCAGTAGGCTGGAAGAATGGATGCGGCAGCGGATCCTGCCAAATCAGATCTTCTTTCGGCACTTCCGGGCCAATGTAACGCGCTTTTGGCCCCATATCACGGTGGGTCAACTTGAACCATGCACGAGCGAAGGCTTCATTAAACGCCTGCGGATCGTTAAGGAAGCGGCGAGAAATTTTCTCGAATTCTGGGTCGAAACGCAGCGTCAGGTCGGTGACCAGCATGGTTGGCTTGCGTTTTTTCTCAGGGTCAAACGGGTCAGGGATCAGATCCGGTGCATCCACCGCTTCAAACTGAATAGCACCTGCCGGGCTGCGGGTCTGCACCCATTCGTATTTAAACAGGTTCTCGAAGAAATAGTTGCTCCACTGAGTAGGCGTCTGCGTCCAGACCACTTCCAGACCGGAAGTAATCGCGTCCGCACCCGCGCCGCTGCCGAAGCTGTTAGCCCAACCCAGACCCATCGCCTCAATTGGCGCAGCTTCAGGATCGGCACCCACATGCGTGGCTTCTGCAGCACCGTGGGTTTTACCCAGCGTATGGCCGCCGGCGATAAGCGCGACGGTCTCTTCGTCGTCCATCCCCATATTGCCGAAGGTGGCGCGAATCGCCGATGCCGCCGACAGCGGTTCACCGCTGGCATTTGGCCCTTCCGGGTTCACATAGATTAGGCCCATTTCAGTGGCAGCCAGCGGACGTTTCGCCAGCTCTTCCGGGTCACGGTGCGCCAGCCAGGCTTTTTCATCACCCCAGTTAACGTCCAGATCCGGTTCCCAGACGTCTTCACGCCCGGCACCGAAACCAAAGGTGCGGAAGCCAGAGTTTTCCAGCGCCACGTTACCGGCGAGGATGTACAGGTCAGCCCAGGAGATTTTCTGGCCGTATTTCTGCTTGATTGGCCACAGCAGACGACGCGCCTTGTCCAGGCTTACGTTATCCGGCCAGGAGTTCAGTGGAGCGAAACGCTGCTGGCCGCGACCTGCGCCACCGCGTCCGTCCATTGAACGGTAGGTTCCTGCACCGTGCCACGCCATGCGGATAAACAGCCCCACATAGCTGCCCCAGTCGGCAGGCCACCAGGATTGGGAGTCGGTTAACAGCGCGCGGATATCACCTTTTAACGCGGAGTAGTCTAGTTTGCTGAATTCTTTGCGGTAATCGAAATCCTCACCCAGCGGGTTGGATCGATTGGAATGCTGATTAAGTAGGTCAACGCGCAACTGCTTTGGCCACCAGTCTTTCGTACTGGTGCCAGCGCCGGCGCTTTGATCGTGTCCACCACCGTGGTGGAAAGGACATTTACCTGCGTTCTGGATATCGTCTGGCGTGCTCATCACTATGCTCCCTTACAGTATTTATCATTAAGATATACACCCACGCTGATAAGTTATAGCTGAAATGACCCACGGATTTGATAGCTAATTCCTCTTATTTTTCCCTTGCCAGAGAGGAATTTCTACGTAGGTCGCACCTTATCCTTACATAATGCAGGGTAAATAGCTGTGATCGTCAGGGAGAATTAATAATAAATCCATATGGAATAAATGGATTTATTATTTTCTAAGCGGCTATAGCACCGTTGAGGAAGGCGTCAATAAAGCAAAAGCCCTGCATAAACAGGGCAAGAGTTAATCGCGATGTGGCAGCAATTAAGCCGGGCGCACACCCAGCGTGTGGCAGATGGCGTAACTCATTTCCGCGCGGTTTAAAGTGTAGAAGTGGAAATCTTTCACTCCCTCGCGGCTGAGGATCTTAACCATGTCCATGGCGATATTCGCCCCCACCAGCTTGCGGGTTTCCGCATCATCATCCAGACCGTTGAACATCTGCGACATCCAGGAAGGAATGCGCACGTTGGTCATGTCGGCAAATTTCTTCGCCTGCTTGAAGTTCGATACCGGCAGAATGCCTGGGATAATCTCCACATCAATGCCCGCGGTTACGCAGCGGTCGCGAAAGCGCAGATAACTTTCCACATCGAAGAAGAATTGAGTGATTGCGCGGTTGGCCCCGGCATCCACTTTGCGTTTCAGGTTGAGCAGGTCAGCCTGGGCGCTTTTCGCTTCCGGGTGCACTTCTGGGTACGCGGCCACGGAGATATCAAAATCCGCGACGTCTTTTAACAGCGTCACCAGGTCGGCGGCATACATATCCGGTTTACCGCTGCCCGGCGGCAAATCACCACGCAGCGCCACAATATGGCGAATACCGTTGTTCCAGTAGTCCTGAGCGATAGCGCGAAGCTCATCGCGGCTGGCATCAATACAGGTCAGGTGCGGTACGGCTTCCAGACCGGTGCGGTCTTTAATGCCTTTAATAATGCTGTGCGTACGGTCGCGTTCACCGGAATTTGCACCGTAGGTGACCGATACAAATTTCGGCTTCAGGCTGCTTAGGCGATCGATTGAGTTCCACAGGGTTTGCTCCATTTCACTGGTGCGCGGCGGGAAAAATTCAAAAGAAACGTTAATCTGCCCAACTTCGGCCAGACTCTGATTCAGCGCTTCCCGCTGGTTGGCGTGAAAAAAGCTCATACCTTACCTCATCAATCGCATGTCATTATTGTTGTGTTGTGAACATCTATCCGTTTAGACGTCTGGATGTAAAAATGCCCCAAAATGGGACGGTCGTCAATAGAAAGATCGGCGTAAAAAGTGAGTTATGTTCAGCGAAGATGAAAAAAATTCAGCTGACTACGTTTTATACAACTCCCCACCTTTTACGATCGTCCCTCTGAAAATAACCACATTTTTTATACGCAATTAAATTTGAGATGTATATCGCATATCTCTCAAACATCTTATCCCTCATACAAAATTCTATTGCAGACGTTAATGGGTTGTTTCACGATAAGTAGAACGTTCTACTAAAACGTTATACTCACCATAAACAGGGTTATAAAAAGCACGCACGAAGAGGCGGCTATTCGGGGGAAATCAGTATGAGTCTGATATCGAGCTTTATAAAATCGCTTTCTAAACTGTCGATGATTGGTCGCGCACTGATGCTGCCGATCTCGCTGCTGCCCGCGGCCGGTCTGCTGCTGGCGTTCGGGGATAAATTTCATCTTCCGTTGATGATGAACGCGGGCGGGATTATCTTCGATAACCTGCCGATGTTGTTCGCCATCGGTTCCGCGGTGGGTCTGGCGTCAGAGTCCGGCATTGCCGCATTATCGGCAGCCGTCTCGGTTTTCGTCACCAACGTCACCATCAGTACCGTGTTGAGCATCACCCCTGAAATGGCGAGCCAGGGCGGGAAATATGCCATGGTGGTGGGGATCCCTACCTTGCAGATGGGCGTCTTTGGCGGCCTGATTTGCGGTATCCTGGCCGCATGGTGCTATAACCGTTTCCACAAACTGCAGTTGCCTGAGTTCCTCGGCTTCTTCTCCGGTAAGCGCTTTGTTGCTATCGCCACCGCGCTGCTGTCGTTTGTGCTTGGGCTGATTCTGCCGTACATCTGGCAGCATATTCAGGCCGGTATTGACGCACTTTCGGTCATTATCAACGGCGATAATCAGGCCGCCTCAACCTTTATTTTTGGTCTGGTTGAACGTGCGCTGATCCCGCTGGGCCTGCACCACATCTGGTATCCATCCTTCTGGTACTCGTTCGGCGATTACACCACTCACGCAGGTCAGGTGATCCACGGCGACCAGACTATCTGGTTCAAAATGCTGGAAGAAGGGGTGAAATCCTTTAGCAGCGATTCTTACCAGAATGCCGGTAAGTTTATGCAAGGTGAGTTCCCGCTGATGCTGTTCGCGCTGCCAGCAGCCTGCCTTGCGATGTATCACGAAGCGCATACCCGCAATAAGAAAATTGCCGCCGGTATTCTGTTCTCCGCCGCGCTGACCTGCTTCCTGACCGGCATCACCGAGCCGGTTGAATTTACCTTTATCTTCGTGGCGCCAATTCTCTACGTTTTCAACGCGATTATGGCCGGCCTCTCCTATATGGCGATGTACTTGCTGCATGCTCATATCGCCAAGTCGTTCTCAGCCGGGCTTATCGATTACATTTCGTTTGGCATCCTGCCGTCATTTAATGGCTACCAGACCAACTTCCTGAGCGCGATTATCGTTGGCGTGCCGATGGCCTTGATCTACTACTTCACCTTCCGCTTTGTGATCCGCCGCTTTGACGTGAAAACGCCGGGCCGCACAGAAACGACGGTGACCGCCAATGACAAAAGCGATACCGAACTGGCGACCGACATCATCGGCCTGCTGGGAGGTCAGCAGAATATTGCTTCCGTTGGTTCATGCATCACGCGACTGCGTCTTGAAGTCGAAGATAAAAAGGTCGTGGATAAGGATGGTCTGAACAACATCGGCGCACGTGGTGTCGTTTTCGTCGGCGACAACGGCATTCAGGTGATATTTGGCGCGCGAGCGCAATTTATCGCGCAAACCATGTCGACGATGATTGGCAAATAATCATAAGATTACAGGCGTGTTGGAGGTTCCCGTCACTGATGGGAACCTGCTTGCTTTCAGTGGATTATCGAGCCAGCTCAGGGAGTGATTTTGAAGAAAGTCAGCATAATTGATGTCGCCAAACGCGCGGGGGTGTCGGTGTCTACCGTGTCACTCGTGCTTCGCCAGAAAGGCAAAATCTCTGAGGCGACGATTGAGAAAGTGCAGGCTGCCATCACTGAACTGGGCTATATCCACAATATCGCCGCCGCCAACCTGCGTTCGAATACCTCCAATCTGATTGGCCTGATCCTGCGCGATTTTAGCGACAGTTTTTCCATCAAGGTGATGGCGAGCATTGTTCAGGAGCTGGAGTCGCAGGGTTTTATGGTCTTTCTTGGCCAGCCGCTCAATGAACATGAGCATCTCGAACGCTGCCTGTTATCGTTCAAGCAGCAGGGCGTCGCCGGGGTGATTTATCTGGCCTCCGACGTCAACCGCGATACGCTCCCGGCACAAATTCGCCAGTGCCCAATGCCGGTGGTGGTGGTGTCGCAATCACCAATCAAAGAAGCCTGCAACCTTGTTCTGCGCGATAACCAGCAGGCAGCAAGTCTGGCCACACGCTATCTTATTGAGCGCGGGCATCGCTACATTGCCTATCTTGGCGGCCAGGAAAACAACCTGATTCGCCAGCAGCGGCTTGTAGGGTTTCGCAATACCTTGTCGCGCTATGGCATTACGCCTCGCGACGAATTCACGCCAGCCTGCGGCGATGACACCCACGCCGCCAGCATCGCTACGCGTCAGCTACTGGAAAACAATAACGCCATCACCGCCGTGCTGTGTCATTCGCCAGACGCGATGATTGGCTGCATTGATGGCATTCATAAAGTGGGCCGCACCGTGGGGAAGGACGTTTTTCTGACCCAGCAGGTCGCGCTGATTGGCTTTGAGGATATGCTGCATATCAACCTCACCTCTCCAGCCTTTAGCTACGTTTCGTCCGCCAGTGAAGAGACCGGACGCCAGGCCGCAACGCTCATCATTCGTAAGCTCAAAGAACCCACGCTGGAATGCCAGTCGATTACCCTCTCCGGGCAGCTGGTGACGCGAGAATCGGCTTAGACGACGCTCGCCAACCAGCCAAACCGCGTTTCATTATCCGCCAGCATGATCAGCCCAGACTGCACGCGTAACGAGCTATTGTTCAGCGGTCGAAAAACCACGCCCTGCCGCTGGATTGCGGCAAACGACGCCGGAAACAGGCTCACGCCCTCCCCACGGGCAATCCGTGCCAGCAGGACATCATGTTCCAGCGGCTCTTCAATGCAGTTGGGCGAATAACCTGCACGGCGGAAAATATCCCGCGTGTAGTCGAAAAACGCCGGGTTACGCTCGCGCTTAAACCAGAACAAGGGTCGAGTGTTAAGCAGGTTGAGGGTCAGTGAATCGGCCTTCGCTTCCGGCCAGTGGGCGGGTAAAGCGGCGATGAGCGGCTCCTGGCGGTCGAGCGGAATGACGGTAAGCCCTTGCGTCTCCAGCGGCAGCGCGACTAGCGCGGCATCGAGTTTTCCACGCCGCACCTGACGCACCAGCTCAGGCGAACCATGGCGCGCAATATTCAACGCCCCGACGCGCGCTTCAAGCTCCATTTCCAGCGAGTTGAAAACGCCCTGCTCAAAGGCCGTGGTCAGGCCAAAGCGCAGCGAATGGGTACCGGATTGCCCAAGCTCGCTCAACGCGACATACGTTTTATCCTGTAGCGCCAGCAGTGGCCCGATAATGTCCAGCACCCGTTGCCCTTCATCCGTGAGCGTCAGCCCTTTGGTATGACGGACAAAAAGCGTTACCCCCAGCCGTTCTTCAAGCTGGCGAATATGGCGGCTGAGCGGCGGCTGGGACATAAACAGGCGCTGCGCCGCGCGGCTCATGTTGTTCTCCTGGGCCACCACCGCAAAGTAGCGCAGCAGACGAATATCCAGAGAGTAAAGCGGGGAAGTTGTCATACCGAAAAGGTATCACGGAATCGGTATTATCCAAATCATTCTGCGCCGCCTATTCTCTCGCCATACCGCCAATCGATGAGGAAATGATCATGCATTCAGAACGCTATGTTATCGGACAGGAAATGCTGCAACAGGTTGATGGAAAAGGGGGAGAGGCGGTCGTCGAGAGTCTGAAAGATATCGCGCCAGACTTTGCACGCTACCTGCTCGAGTTTCCCTTTGGCGATATCTACGCCCGGCCGGGTCTGGACTTACGCAGCCGCGAAATTGCCACCGTCGCCGCACTCACCGCATTGGGCAACGCCGCGCCGCAGTTGAAGGTGCACATTGCCGCCGCGCTCCATGTGGGATTAACGCAGGACGAGATTATTGAAGTGATCATGCAGATGGTGGTGTATGCCGGGTTCCCGGCAGCGCTTAACGGACTGTTCGCGGCGAAAGAGGTGTTTGCGAAAGGGTGAAGCTGCCGGATGGCGATGCTGACGCATCTTATCCGGCCTACAACGGCTAATACTTTCGCGTAGGCCGGATAAGCGCAGCGCCATCCGGCAACAAATCCTACAGCAACTGCGCCAGACGATTAATATCCGACTGAATCGCCCCAGCCGTCACGTCGCGCCCAGCCCCAGGCCCACGAATCACCAGCGGGTTATCGCGATACCAGCGGCTTTCGATAGCAAACACGTTGTCGCACGGCAGCAGCGCCGCCAGCGGATGCTCCTGACGCACGGCTTCCACGCCCACGCGCGCTTTGCCGTTGGCATCGAAACGCGCCACGTAGCGCAGCACCAGCCCCATTTCCTGAGCAGCTTCCAGACGCTGGATCATCTGTTCATTCAGCTCATCGCCGTTTTCAAAGAAGTGGTCGATAGACCCTTCTTCGCAGTGTGCTGGCACCAGCGATTCTACGCGCACCTGATCCGGCTCGATGTCATAGCCCGCTTCACGCGCCAGAATCACCAGTTTACGCATCACGTCTTTGCCGGAAAGGTCTACGCGCGGGTCAGGTTCGGTCAACCCTTGCTGCCAGGCCTGATCGACCAGGTCGGTAAACGGTACGCTGCCGTCGAATTGCAGGAATAGCCAGGAGAGCGTGCCGGAGAAGATGCCGCTGATCGCCAGAATGCTGTCGCCGCTGTCGATAAGATCGCGCACGGTGTGGTTAACCGGCAGACCTGCGCCGACGGTGGCGTTATACAGCCAGTGGCGGCCGGTTTTCTCGAACGCGTCGTGGATCTGGCGATACTTATCGCTGCTGCTCGCGCCAGCCAGTTTATTGGCGCTGATCACGTGGAAACCGTGGCTGGCAAAATCGAGATATTGATCGGCCAGCTGCTCGCTTGCCGTCACATCAAGCACCACTAAATCGTCATATGGGTGAGCGCGCATCCACAGGAACAGCGACTCTTCATCTTGTTCAATGGCTTCATCATCGAAGAAAGCCAGCGCGCGGCTGGCGTCCAGCCCTTCATAGCTCAACAGGCTGCGACGACTGTCCACCACGCCTGCCAGCACAAATTCGAACCCAGTGCGGGCAGAGAGCGTTCCCTGCTCGCGGGCAAACAGCTCCAGCCAGCGGGAGCCAATATTGCCTTTGCCGAACAATACCAGGCCGATACGTTTTTCAGCGCGGAACAGCGACTGGTGTAGCCCCTGAATCAGACTTTCCGTCGGCCCTGCGCGCAGCACGGCAACCAGGCTGATACCCTCTTCCGACTGCCAGGTGAATTCCACCGGCTGACCTTTCAACTGCTGCCAGAAACGGTGGCAGTGCAGCGGATTACGGGCAACGCCCGCACCAACCATCGCCACCAGCGCCAGCCCCTGACGCAGGCGCAGTTCGCCCGGCAAACCGGCCTCGTCGAGAATTTTCAGCGCGCTGTCGGCCACTTCCGAGGTATAGCAGAATTGCAGCAGTTGGCGATCGGTATGAACGCCGACCGCCAGTGGGCGGATCTGGGTGCGCTTGAGCAGTTGGTCAATTTCTTTGTACGCCAGTTTAAAGTCCTGGCTTGCGGGAACGCGGAACTCAATTAAGCAGACGTCATCATGGCTAGTGACGATACGCGCGCCGGTGCCGGATGCCAGAACGCGCTCAATGCGCGTCGAGCCTTGATCCGGCGTATAGCTACAGCGTAATTGCAGGTCGATATCGCTACCGGACACCGGCTGCAACGTGCGAGCGTGCAGAACCGGAGCCGCGAGGCGCGCGAGTTCACTGGCTTCATCCAGACGCAGCAGCGGCAACAAACAGGCATCTTTCACTTTGCGCGGGTCTGCGCTGTATACCCCGGCGACATCACTCCAGATAGTGACGCGGGAAACGCCCGCCAGCGCGCCAATTTGGGTGGCCGAGTAGTCCGAACCGTTACGGCCCAGCAGAACGGTTTCGCCCGCATTGTTGCGGCTGATAAAACCGGTCACCACCAGGCGTTTTCCCGGATGCTGCGCCAGCAGCTGTTGCAGCAGTGGGTAGGATAAACCTTCATCCACCTGCGGCTGTGCGCTGCGCTCAGCGCGTAAAAAGGCGCGCGCGTCCAGCCAGGCGGCATCCAGACCTTGCAGCTTCAGCACTTCCGCCATCAAGCGCGCCGACCACACTTCACCATGGCCCACCACTTCGGCGTACACCGCGTCGTCCACGCCCGCATCTAATAAACCGGCCAGACGCTCAAGGTCGTGGATAAAATCGGCAATCATGCCATCAGCGATTTCGGCAGGCAGCAGGCCGCTAATCAAATCAGACTGATAACGGCGCAAGGACTGCTGAACCTGATGCGCAGAGAGGCGATCGGTCTGGCTGAGCTTCAGCCAGCTGATCAGCTGGTTAGTGGTGCTACCGGCTGCGGAAACCACCATCATATCGCCGGGCTGCGAGTACTCAGCCATAATGCCGACAACACGCAGGTAACACTTCACGTCAGCCAGACTACTGCCACCAAATTTATGCAGCTGACGTTCTTTCGCCCCTGCCTGCGCAATCACACTCATGTTTACCCCTCGGCTGCGATCCGGAATCCATTTTCCAGATCGGCAATTAAGTCTTCACTATCTTCAATACCGGTTGAGATGCGCAATAGCGTCTCAGAAATGCCTGCGGCAGCGCGCGCTTCAGGTGCCATGCCCGCATGCGTCATGGTTGCCGCGTGAGAGATCAGGCTCTCAACGCCACCCAGCGATTCCGCCAGGGTGAATAGCGACAGACCGCTCAGGAAGCGGCGCAGCGTTTGTTCGTCGCCGCCCAGCTCAAAGCTCAGCATGGCGCCAAAACCTTTCTGCTGACGGGCCGCAATTTCATGCCCCTGATTTTCCGGCAGAGAAGGATGATACAGTTTTTTTACCAGCGGCTGTGTTTTCAGGAAGTCGACAATCGCATAGGCGTTACGCTGCGCCACTTCCATCCGCGGAGAGAGCGTGCGCAGGCCGCGCAGCAGCAGGTAGCTGTCGAACGCGCTGCCGGTGACGCCGATATTATTCGCCCACCATGCCAGTTCTGTGACGGTTTCAGGATCTTTGGCAATCACCACGCCCGCCACCACGTCAGAGTGACCGTTCAGGTATTTGGTGCACGAGTGCAGCACCAGATCCGCCCCTAACGCCAGCGGATTTTGCAGCGCCGGGCTCAGGAAGGTGTTATCGACTACGCTCACCGCACCGGCTTCCCGTGCCAGCTGACAGATTTTCGCAATATCGACCACGCGTAACAATGGGTTGCTTGGACTTTCTACCAGCACCAGTTTCGGTTTTTCCGCCAGCGCCGCTTTCAACGCTTCATCATTGCCCTGATCGACAAACAGCACGCGATAACAGCCGCGTTTTGCCAGGCTATCGAACAGACGGTAGCTGCCGCCGTAACAATCGTGCGGTGCCACCAGCAGGTCGCCCGGCTTCAGGAAAACGGTCGTCACCAGGTGAATCGCCGACATGCCGGTATTGGTCATCACCGCGCCCGCGCCACCTTCCAGCTCGGCCAGCGCCCGCTGAACCACATCACGCGTCGGGTTACCGCGACGAGAGTAGTCATGCGCACGCGGCTCGTTAAAACCGGTAAAGTTGTAGGTGCTGGAAAGATGGATAGGCGGGACAACACAACCATACTGCTCGTCGTCATTTAAACCGCTACGCACTGCGATGGTGGCCTGTTTACGGGTCATGAGGATTCGTTCCTGGCAAGGTCTGTGAAAAGTCAGACTCCAGAGTAAACATTGTTTACATAGCCGTCAATACATCTAGACATCTAAACTTCTTTGCGTATAGATTGAGCTATTGGCAAATAGCCGTTAAAATTATATGCATTAGCGCACATTTGCGGTGGCTAAACCCGTGCCAGAACGGGGCCCGTACGGTAAACTGCGCGCGATCATGGTCGTCAACCGGCCTGTTAACTAATGACTAGAGGATTAAAGGTATCTCATGGCTGAATGGAGCGGCGAATATATCAGCCCATACGCTGAGCACGGTAAGAAGAGTGAGCAAGTAAAAAAAATTACGGTTTCCATTCCTCTGAAGGTGTTGAAGATCCTCACCGATGAACGCACGCGTCGTCAGGTGAATAACCTGCGTCACGCCACCAACAGCGAATTGCTGTGTGAAGCGTTCCTGCATGCATTTACCGGTCAACCACTGCCGAACGATGAAGACCTGCGCAAAGAGCGCAGCGATGAAATCCCGGAAGCGGCGAAAGAAATTATGCGTGAGCTGGGGATTGACCCGGAGACGTGGGAATACTGATCGTTAAGAAAGCGGCGCACGAATAGAAAGCATTGATTGCCAGCATGAAAGCACTGCCGGATACCGGGCGGCAAATCCGGGATCCGGCGTTGACTATTTTATCTCATACTCCGGTAGCGGGTGGACGGCAAGAAACTGTGCCATTGTCGCGTTATCAGGCACCGCGGTGAGCGCCCCCTTTTGCGTTGTTGCCAATGCCCCGCAGGCGCTTGCTTGTGCAATAGCGGCGTGAAGCATGGGGAAACTGGCGGGTAATCCATATTGTGCAATGCTCGCCAACAGTCCAGCCATAAACGCGTCGCCAGCGCCCGTCGTATCAACACTCTCTACGGTATAGCCATTAAAATGGATAACCTGATCCTGCCATAACACCATTGCCCCCTGAGCACCGTAAGTGATCACTTTGAGCCTTGCAGGATAGGCGGCAATTGCCGCAGTGGCGTGACTAAAATCCTGCGTCTGGGTAAGCCAGTACCACTCTTCTTCAGACAGCTTGAGGATATCGGCCTGCAAAGCAAACTGCCGTACCGTTTCCAGCATGATTTCCGGCTCCGGCCACATTTGTGCCCGAAGATTGACATCAAAACTCAGTAGGCCCTGGTGTTGTTTAACACGTACCGCCGCCTGTGCCAGGGTATCGCGGCAAACCGGTGCTACCAGCGCCAATGAGCAGAAATGTAAAATATCCGCCCCGAATGCTGGCAGCGCCTGTACCGAGAGAAACTGATCGGCTGACGGGCTTACCAGAAAGGTAAAATCTCGTTCCCCTCCTTTTCCCAGCGAAACCACAACAGTGCTGGTGCGATGCAGGCTATCTCGTTCCAGCGCCTCAACATTGACGCCATATGTGACTAGCGTCTGCTGTAAAAGATGACCAAAGGGATCGTCGCCCACCCGACCAATAAAACCACTGCGACATCCTAATCGCGCCGCGCCAACGGCCACATTCAGCGGCGCACCGCCGGGGCAGACCTCATACTGCTTCTCCGATAAAGGGAGAAGATCGACCACCGCATCACCTAACGCCCAGATATTCATCGTTGCCGTTCCTCGTTATTGATCCAAAGGCCAATAGCCACCAGAGCTCAACGTCGCGCTGCCATGGCTGGCGAAGACGCAAAGCTGGCGCTGCGCTTCTTGCGGATAGATACGGCTGCTTAAGCAGGCTTCCCCCTCATTAACGAACACCTCGACAGAAGACCTATCGATGAAAATACGCAACGAGAGGCGGTTGCCTTCAGGTAGCGCTACGCTGCGGCTTCCCTCCAGCGCAAACTCTGGATAACGCCGCTCAAGTACCAATCGCTGCGCCTGAGCATCAACAAAGACCCGCAAACCGGCCCCTAAAGCGATCCCGTAGCATTCAGCCGTTGCGCTGTGGATATCCCACACCAGATCCAATTCAATGACTTGCGCATCCTCAACAATCGGTGATGATTGGTTCTTTAACTGTTGCGCCAGTAACGGATAATAGCTGCCGCGTAACGCCGCCATTTCTTTGGCCGGTGTCATTCTCAGACGATTATCATCACCCAAGCGAATCTCGCGAGGCAGAGTGAGCATCCCCGCCCAGCCGTCCTGCTGTTCCGGCATCGGTGATTCCCACATGTCCATCCAGCCCATCACAATGCGGCGACCATCCGGCGTCAGGAAACTCTGCGGGGCGTAAAAATCGTGGCCGTGATCCATCTCCACAAATTCCCCTTCAGGCACAAAAGGTTGTCCCGGCTGCCAGTCGCCAATTAAGTAGCCGCTCTGGAACAGGTTACGGTTGTGATAGCCTTGGGCAGCCATTCCTTGCGGGGAAAACATCAATATCCACTTTCCATTTAACCTGAAGAAATCCGGGCACTCCCACATGTAGCCCGCCCCCTCTTTCGCCTCAGCCAGCAGCCCTTCATCCTGCCACTCACGAAGGTCACGGGAACGATATAAACGTACCTGCCCCGTGTCGCCCACGCGCGCGCCGATGACCACATACCAATAATCACCTTCTCGCCATACTTTTGGATCGCGGAAATGATGCAAACCGGCAGGCGTATCAATCACCTGCCCCTGGCGTTCAAAATGGATACCGTCGCGGCTGGTCGCCAGGCACTGCACCTGGTAGAGATTGTCATCACTACTGGAGTCGCCATGAAACTTATGCCCGGTATAGAGAAGTGCTAGCGTGTCGCCATCCACCACGGCGGAACCGGAAAAGCAGCCGTCTTTATCCTCTGGCCCTTCCGGGGCCAATGCCACGGGCAAATGCTCCCAATGCACGAGATCGCGGCTACGGGCATGCCCCCAGTGCATCGGCCCCCACTGCGTGGAGTAGGGATGATGCTGATAAAACGCATGATACCAACCGTCAAACCAGACTAGCCCGTTGGGATCGTTCATCCAGCCTGCCTGAGCAGCAAGATGATAATGTGGATACCAGCGCGGGTTTAGCGCCGCACGCCGAGCCTGTAATTCCTGTTCAGCTTGGGCAATGGAAAAAGTCATAGGATTCACTCTTTGTTCAGACAGCAGAAGATTGCGGCAGCAGCGGAGCGGAGGCTGGCTTACTGGCGCGTAATAGGAAAATGGAAATAAAGGTCGTGCAGAACACCAGCGCTCCCATAAAAAGATAGGACTCAGCGAAGCCATATTTTTCATAGCTATAGCCTGCGAGAGGAGATAGGACGGTCGCAATAATTGAGCTGGTGCAAGCGAATCCGACCAGATAAAGCGTGGAAGACAGACGCTTATCAAAATGCGCGCTGTTGTATTTGAAAATGGAGACGAGCAAAACAGGGAGTTCGATACCGTGCAGCAGTTTGGTTATTGAGATCAACAGCGGCCCCTCTACAAGTCCAGAGGCCACCATCCGCAGCGCCATCACCATACCGGCAAATATCAGGCCATTTTTCGCGCCAATGCGGTTAACCAGCCACGGGGCACAAAACATACCAGCAGCTTCAAGGAAAACCTGGAACGAATTGAGGTAACCGTACATTGCATTTCCTTCCTGCAACGTCGGGAACTGCGATGAGAAATAGATGGGAAACTGCTGATCGTAGACGCTGTAAATACAGGTCCCGACAACAAAAAAAACCAGCGCCCAGAAGCGTGGCAGAACCAGCAAACGCAGCGCATCCGCAAGCTTAACTTTGGCCTCAGCTCCCTCTGTAACCAGAGTTTGTGGGTCAGTTAAGACACGAAGACGCATCAGTAAACCAAAAAACACCAGCCCGGAACACGTGGCGACGGCAAAGTTAAGTTTAGGGTTGATATTAAACAGTAGACCGGCAAAAAACGTCGCAACAGCCCATCCCAGCGAGCCCCACATACGTGCTTTACCAAATTCAAAGTGAGTCTGCCGCGCAACGCGCTCGGTGTACGACTCCAGTACGCCGATCCCGCCGTTAAAGGTCAGCCCGATATAGATGCCGCCAAATAAACTGCCGAGCAAAATATTCTGTTTGAGCAAATATCCAAACAACAAATAGGCTGGCCCCGAGAGGATAAGCAGGATGGTGATGTACCAAAGCAGATTTTTACGCAGACCCAGTCGGTCCTGGATAAAGCCGTAACAAATCTGTGCAAACAGTGCCGAAACGGACAGCACAGCATAAATTATTCCGGTATCTCCGGGTTTTAGTCCCACCTCCTGGTGGAGCCAGATAGAAAGCAATGAGCCTGAAGAGGACCAGGTGACAAAAAAGAAAAACAGTAAGGCACTGAGTAACAGGTAACTGCGAGAGTGATGTTCTTTCATCATGGCAATCTCATCGTGGATTAACGCCACGATGATAACGTTAACATAAATTATGCATCACACGCTTTTGCCCAGAGATCCGATGTTAATCACAAAAGTTAACGTTAACATAATAAAAATAAGACAGAGATCAACTATTTGATATCATGGCAGCCATGCAGAGTACGCTAGACTAGCGCGCCCTTTAACCTCAATGAGTGAGTTGTTCCGTTGCAACGGTGGAGTTAGAAAATGGCATCCCTGAAAGATGTGGCAAAGCTGGCAAACGTCTCTCTAATGACGGTTTCACGCGCGCTGAACAGCCCGGAACGGTTAAAACCGGAAACGCTCGCTCGCGTGCAGGCGGCTATTGCTCAGACTAACTACGTCCCGGATCTTTCCGCCAAAAAAATACGCGGCGCGCATGATACAGCGAAGACCATTGGCGTACTGGCACTTGATACGGTGACCACACCATTTTCAGTCGAGATTACATTGTCAATCGAGGAAACTGCACGCGCCCACGGCTGGAATAGCTTTGTGGTGAATATGTTTTCTGATGACAGCCCGGAGGCCATCGTTGACCTGCTTTTATCCCACCGCCCAGCAGGTATCATTTATACCACCATGGGGCTGCGCCAGGTTCCGGTCCCCGCCAAGCTGCTGACCTTACCTTGCGTGCTGGCGAATTGCGAAAGTATGCACCACCCGGTTGCGAGTTTTATTCCTGATGATGAGCGTGGTCAGTATACGGCGGTAAAAGGCCTGCTGATGGCAGGATACACACGCCCACTGTGTCTGCATCTGCCACAAAATCATCTGGCAACTATTCGCCGCCGCCACGGTCTGGAACGCGCCTGCCGGGAAATGGGCATCAACCCAGAGACGCTAACGCACATCTACATGGAGTACGGTGACGAACATTATCGCGATATTCCAGCCAGCGTTCTGGCGCAGATGCCGCAGGGTAAACCCCAGTTTGATTCCATTATCTGCGGCAACGACCGTATTGCCTTTATGGTTTATCAGACGTTGCTCGCGCAGGGGCTACGCATCCCCGAAGATATTGCCGTACTGGGTTACGACCATATGATCGGTATCGGCGATCTGTTCCTTCCACCGCTTTCAACGGTGCAATTGCCCCATTATGAAATTGGCCGACTCAGCGCCCTTCACATCATTAACGGGGAAAATCATCGGGATACCGTTCGCGTCGAAAGTCCATGGCTACCCGGAAAATCGATATAAAAAAACCGCTTAAAAAAGCGGTTTTCTGAAATTTTTTGATTAGTTAGAAGCGAGTCACTTCCGGGTGCAGCTCAGACATTGAGATCAGGTAAGAAACAAAAACGTTTTTGATTGCGGTCAGCATAGTCACACCTTTACCCATAGTTATTTTGTGGTCGTTTGATGGGCAAATAATAATCTTATCCCCAACGGCATGCAATATTTTTGTGATGCGTATCACAAAAAATCTTCTCCCGATCTAAGACCCAAAAATAAGAGGAGGCAAGATTGCTCCCGCCTCCTCTCAACGCGCCCTTTACTTCAGAGCGTCACCTGTCTATAGCGTTACTTGCTGATACCGTTGAATTTATTCAGCGTCTCTTCCATTTTCAGCGTTTCTTTGCGGTTGAGCGGATAGAAATAAATCAAAATGATCGCCGCAAGGAACAGACACAATGCGGGCAAAAGGTTCGCCATCGTGTAGATATTTTCCCGCACAATGCTGGTTTGCACAGCGCCCCCCGTTGATGAAGATTGGTAACCAATAATCGCCAGCATAAAGCCGCCGATAGCGCCCGCGCACGCCTGGCCAATCTTGCGGGCAAAGAAGTTCACGCCATAAACCGTGCCATCTTCACGATCGCCGGTGACATACTGGTGATAGTCACAAACATCGGTCATAAACGCCCAAATCATCAGGTTGAATAGCCCCGCCCCGAGCGTCGCCAGGAACAAGAACACCAGATAGACTTTCGCATCCGTAATGTGGACGAAGTACATAATCACATACATCACCACCGCAAACAGCAGCGCGCCTACGCTGGCTTCTTTCTTCCCAAACCGACTCGTGAGCCATGACGCTGACGGCGCCAGTAACACCAGAGAGCCAAAGGTAAACAGCAACGCGACGGACATGGCTTCTTTATTGTGGAAATAGTCATTAAACAGATAGGTCATGTTGGTGCCAGACAACCCCTGGTTAATCACGATCAGTAAATCCACAACGACTAAAACAATCAGCGCTTTATTGCGTAGTAGTCCTTTCAGCAGCACCGAAACGGGCATGCTCTCTTTTCTCTCGACGCGCACGCGTTCCGTCGTTAACTGACAGGTCAAACTTAAAAAGATAAAACCCAACACCGCGCAGCCGATAGCAATCCAGAAGAAATGCTGCCCGGAGATAACCTGGCTGCCGTCCACCAACGTGGTGTACATCAGGATAGGAATGAAAAAGCCGGTTGCGCCGCCGCCGATGGCTGAACCAACGCTGCGGTAAGTTGACAGCGATACACGATCTTCTGGATTAGAGCTAATCGCCGCAGACATAGCGCCATAAGGAATGCTCACGGTCGATAGTAGTGAACCGTAAATAAAATAGGAGCAGCAGATATAGATAATTTTTGCCGTATAAGAAAAGTCATTCACAAACGGCAGGAACAAGACCACTGCAATAATACAAAACGGATACTTCATGCGGCGCACCCAGGGGTTAAAACGCCCATGCGCCGTGAGTTTAGAGGTATCGCATAAGCGCCCTACGCCCACATCAACAAACGCATCAAAGAGTTTTGTCACAAAGTACAGTGAGCCCACAATCACGCCAGAAACACCGAGTACGTTGGTGTAGTAAATCATTAAAAAACTGTTTACCAGACCTAAGATAAAACAGGTTCCCAGGTCGCCACACAAATAGCCAATTTTATCTCTAAATCCGAAAGGCCTGATGGCATTGCCATTATTGCTTCCGGTGATAGTTCCATTATTAGACATAACGTCAATTCCTTATACACATTATTCATGAAAATTATGTGCACATCCCAAAATGCAAATGAATAAAACGAAGATATAATGGCGATTAGCCCTTAGAAGTTATAACCCAGACCAATACGATAACGCGTCTGGCGATCGTCTGTGGTCGTGGTGTTATAACCCGAAGAAACGTTACCAATTTCGAAGAAAGGCACCCAGGAATTGATGTTATAAGCGACGCGGAAGTTATATTCGTAGTCTTCTTTATCGTTATTGTAGAGATTCTCGCTGTCCGCAATTTTATAAATGCCGTTTAATTCGAACATCCAGTTATTCAGATTATAGCCCAGCCATACTTCAGGGCGATAAACGGTACGGTCGTCTCGTCCATCACCGTTGCGACGGGCATACTCGGTACGATAGCGGAAGGCAGTCCACCAGTTGTCATTAATGTTATATTGCACGCGAATATAGGGCTTGTAGATTGCCATGTCGTCGCCCGTTTCAACGGCGATACCGGGCTGCCAAATAAAACCTTGCCATTCAAACTGATAGCTCGCCGTATACTCTGCGCTGTTCGATTCCATATTGTTCAGGGCATGATTCGACTCTTTATCGTCGGAACGGGAAACCGCTTCAACCGCGACGCCAAAACCGGTGGCAAAACGGTTCGACATATAGACACGATCATAGTTACGACCATCGTCATAGTATTCATGACGGTAGTCGACATATCCCGCATGAGCCGCGCCGCATAATAATGGAAGCAGTAATAAGGCATATTTTATTTTCATAGCAATCACTCTTAAAAACATCAGCATTAAATCCATTCACACCCGCTTTAAAGGCAAAATGCAAAAGGAATGTAGTAGTAATTATGAATTACGCTGAAATCTTATTTGAGCATGCATTTAATAACCTTTTTGTTTCTGCCAAAAGGCAGAATAAAATGGCAAAATTCACAAGATATAGAAGATTACGATCACCAATATAAATAATTCACAGTGGATATGGAAATAACGACAATCAATTAAAAACAGTATTTTATAGCAACAGATTTATCTAATAAAAAATAAACCAACTCTCATATATAAATATACCAGTTAGGTTGAAAAACATATTTAAATTATTGATTGAAGTGATTTCTCTATATTTAAATTAATATGAATGGCGAATTTCGGGCACAAAAAAAGCGCCCTGAGGCGCTTTTTTTGCTTGGCAACTTACTTGCTGCCTGGGATGCTGAAACGCTTGTTGAAGCGATCAACACGGCCACCGGTAGCAACGTCACGCTGCTTGCCAGTATAGAACGGGTGGCACTGACCGCACACGTCCAGGTTCAGATCGTGACCTACGGTAGAGCGGATTTTCATGACGTTACCGCAAGAGCAAGATGCAGTAATTTCTTCGTATTTAGGATGGATATCTTTTTTCATGGGGAAAACCTCGGTTAAGGCCGCGTCGCTCTTCCAGCCCTAACGCCAGACACCACGCGATGTTAATGGTATACCTCTGACGCCAAAATGCATCAAAGGCGGCGAATCATACAGAATTTGACCAATAGATGCAAACTGATCCGCACCCCTACAATGTGTATACTGTCTCGCCAGATTTCAAGTCAGGAAGAAAACATGCCCGTTGCTCACGTTGCCCTGCCTGTTCCACTGCCCCGCACATTTGACTACCTGCTGCCTGATACTTTCAGCGCCAAAGCGGGCTGTCGCGTGCGCGTGCCGTTTGGCAAACAAGAGCGCGTGGGGATTGTGGTATCAGTCAGTGAGAGTAGCGAACTGCCGATTGCGGAGCTTAAAGCCGTGGCTGAAGTGCTGGACGAGGAACCGGTATTTTCACCCGCCGTCTGGCGTCTGCTGCTGTGGGCTGCGGACTATTACCATCATCCGATTGGCGATGTGCTGTTCCACGCGCTACCGATTTTGCTGCGTCAGGGCAAACCCGCTAGCGCCACGCCGCAATGGTTCTGGTTTGCCACAGAACAAGGGCAGGCAGTGGATCTCAACACGCTCAAGCGTTCGCCCAAACAGCAGCAGGCGCTGGCCGCGTTACGTCAGGGGAAAATCTGGCGTCATCAGGTGGCGGAGCTTGAATTCAATGAAAGCGCGATGCAGGCGCTTCGCACCAAAGGGCTGTGCGAGCTGGGCAGCCTTGCGCCGGAAACCATCGACTGGCGCACCGCCTATTCCGTACCGGGCGAACGGCTACGCCTCAATACCGAACAGGCAACGGCAGTCGGGGCGATTCACAGCGCATCGGATGAATTTTCCGCATGGCTGCTGGAAGGGGTCACCGGCTCGGGGAAAACTGAAGTCTATCTCAGCGTACTGGAAAACGTGCTATCGAAGGGAAAACAGGCGCTGGTGATGGTACCGGAAATCGGCCTGACGCCGCAGACCATCGCCCGTTTTCGTGAACGTTTTAACGCGCCGGTTGAAGTGCTGCACTCCGGGCTTAACGACAGCGAGCGCCTTGCCGCCTGGCTTAAGGCCAAAAGCGGTGAAGCGGCGATTGTTATCGGCACCCGCTCGTCGCTGTTTACCCCGTTTAAAAATCTTGGCGTCATCGTTATCGATGAAGAGCATGACAGCTCTTACAAGCAGCAGGAAGGCTGGCGCTATCACGCCCGCGACCTCGCCGTGTGGCGCGCTCACAGCGAGCAAATCCCGATTATTCTCGGGTCGGCCACGCCTGCGCTGGAAACCCTGCTTAACGCCCGTCAGCATAAATACCGCATGCTACGGTTAACCCGCCGCGCAGGAAACGCGCGTCCGGCGACTCAGCACGTGCTCGACCTGAAAGGCCAGCATTTACAGGCCGGGCTTTCCCCGGCGCTGATTAACCGCATGCGTCAGCACCTACAGGCCGATAATCAGGTGATCTTGTTCCTTAATCGTCGGGGCTTTGCACCAACGCTGCTGTGCCACGACTGTGGCTGGATTGCCGAATGTCCCCGCTGTGATAGCTACTACACGCTACACCAGGCTCAGCATCATCTGCGCTGCCACCACTGCGACAGCCAGCGCCCTATCCCACGTCAGTGCCCATCGTGCGGCTCCACGCATATGGTGCCGGTCGGTCTGGGAACCGAACAGCTTGAACAGGCGCTGGCACCGATGTTCCCCGGCGTCCCGTTGTCGCGTATTGACCGTGACACCACCAGCCGTAAAGGGGCGCTGGAGCAGCATCTGGCGGAAGTCCATCGCGGCGGGGCGCGTATTCTTATCGGCACACAGATGCTGGCAAAAGGGCACCACTTTCCCGACGTCACGCTGGTTGCCCTGCTCGACGTTGACGGCGCACTCTTCTCCGCCGACTTCCGTTCAGCCGAGCGCTTCGCCCAGCTTTATACCCAGGTTTCTGGCCGTGCCGGGCGGGCGGGTAAACAGGGTGAAGTTGTTTTGCAAACCCACCATCCTGACCATCCTTTGCTGCAAACGCTGCTGTATAAAGGATATGACGCCTTTGCCGAGCAGGCGCTTGCCGAGCGTCAGACTATGCAGCTACCGCCGTACACCAGTCATGTACTCATTCGCGCGGAAGACCACAACAGCCAGCAAGCTCCGCTGTTCCTGCAACAGCTCCGCAATCTGATTCAGGCAAGTCCGCTGGCCGACGATAAACTGTGGGTAATAGGCCCGGTTCCGGCGCTGGCGCCGAAACGCGGCGGTCGATATCGCTGGCAAATCCTGTTACAGCACCCTTCCCGTGTACGTTTACAGCATATCGTCACCGGCACGCTGGCGCTGATTAATACGCTCCCGGAGTCCCGGAAGGTGAAGTGGGTTCTCGACGTTGATCCTATCGAAGGTTAATGCAGAGTTGAGAGCGGGATCGTGAAATAAAACAATCATCACACTTTTGATGAAAATTCTGTAACAGGTCTGCCTAACTATCTGATAAAAGTGTGTCAGATGTCAGGTCACAAGGGATGTGCCTGCGCCAGCAAGTGAGGAGAGGATCAGGTGAAGGCTAAAAAACCGGTTGTTGCCGCAACCATGAAAGATGTTGCCCTACAAGCGAATGTCTCTACGGCAACCGTATCACGCGCATTAATGAATCCTGAGAAGGTCTCGCAGGCCACGCGTAGCCGCGTAGAGCAGGCGGCACTAGAAGTCGGTTACCTCCCGCAAATGCAGGGACGTAACATGAAGCGCAATGAATCCCGCACCATTCTGGTGATAGTCCCAGATATCTGCGATCCCTTTTTTAGCGAAGTGATCCGTGGGATCGAGGTAACGGCGGCAGCACAAGGTTATCTGGTACTGATTGGCGACTGCGCGCATCAGAATCAGCAGGAAAAAACCTTTATTGATTTAATCATCACCAAGCAGATTGACGGTATGTTGCTGCTCGGCTCGCAGCTCCCATTCGACGCCAGCATCGAAGAACAGCGCAACCTGCCACCGATGGTCATGGCCAATGAATTTGCGCCAGAGCTGGGACTCCCGACGGTACACATCGATAACCTCACCGCCTCGTTTGATGCCGTTAACTACCTGCACGAGCTCGGCCATAAACGAATTGGCTGTATTGCCGGGCCGGAAGAGATGCCGCTTTGTCACTATCGCCTGCAGGGATATGTTCAGGCGCTGCGCCGTTGCGGTATCACCGTCGACCCTCACTACATTGCGCGCGGCAATTTCACCTATGAAGCCGGTTCCAATGCGCTGGATCAACTGCTGGCCCTGCCACAGCGACCAACCGCGGTGTTCTGTCATAGCGACATAATGGCCCTGGGCGCACTCTCCTGCGCAAAACGCCGGGGGCTTAAAGTCCCTGAAGATCTCTCCATCATCGGTTTCGATAACATCTCTCTGGCGGAGTTTTGCGATCCCCCGCTAACGACCGTCTCCCAGCCGCGTTTCGACATCGGGCGCGAAGCCATGTTGCTGCTACTTAATCAGCTTAGCGGACAGCTTGTTGATAGTGGTTCGCGTCTATTGGATTGCGAACTGGTGATTCGTGGCAGCACAAGCAAAATATGATACAAAGCCTGGCGCTTTAAGACTTGCTTGTCTGGTCAAAGCGCCGTCGCTTAAGTAACATGTCGGGCTAACAAACGGAAAAAGACAGCGAAACGATAGTGGCACAACGAGACTATGTACGCCGCGGCCAACAGGCACCTTCGCGGCGCAAAAGCAGCGCATCACGGAATTCACGGAAAAAGCAGAGTAATTTTCCGGCGGTCTCTCCTGCCATGGTGGCAATCGCGGCGGCGGTCGTGGTCGCTTTTATCGGCGGTTTATACTTCATCACGCATCATAAAAAAGAAGAGTCTGAATCGCTACAAAGCCGCCAGATGACCGGAAACGGCCTTCCGCCGAAACCTGAAGAGCGCTGGCGTTATATCAAAGAGCTGGAAAGCCGCCAGCCTGGCGTCCGTGCGCCAACGGAACCGTCAGCCGGCGGGGAAGTGATAAACCCCAATCAGCTCACCGACGAACAGCGCCAGCTGTTAGCGCAAATGCAGGCCGATATGCGCCAGCAGCCAACGCAGCTCACCGAAGTGCCGTGGAATGAGCAAACACCTGCTCAGCGTCAGCAAACGCTACAGCGTCAGCGTCTGGCGCAGCAGCAGGTTCAGCAACAGCAGTGGACGCAAACGCAGCCGGTACAGCAGCAGCAACCGCGTGTAACGCAACCTGTTCAACAGCCGCGTCAAACGCAGACCCAGCCGCCAAAATCAACGGCCGCTAACTCTGCGTATCAGGATCTGCTGCAAACGCCTGCACACACCGCGTCTTCACAGCCGAAAACCCAGGCAGCGGCGCCGGTCGTGCGTGAAACCACGCCAGCAAAAGCGACGGAGAAAAAAGATGAGCGCCGCTGGATGGTTCAGTGCGGTTCATTTAAAGGTGCCGAGCAGGCAGAAACCGTGCGCGCGCAGCTGGCCTTTGAAGGTTTTGATTCTAAAATCACCACCAATAACGGCTGGAATCGTGTGGTTATCGGCCCGGTTAAAGGCAAGGATAACGCCGATAGCACCATCACCCGCCTGAAAATGGCCGGTCACGCAAACTGCATTAGGCTCGCCACAGGGGGTTGAAACCCCCAAAATCCCCCCCATCTATAATTACATTCAGCCCCGTACTCGGTACGGGGTCTTTATATCCGTATTCGCAACTTTGCAACAAAGGGGTCTGCTCGTGACAACAATAGTAAGTGTTCGCCGTAACGGCCACGTTGTAATTGCCGGTGATGGCCAGGCCACGCTGGGCAATACCGTCATGAAGGGCAACGTGAAAAAAGTTCGTCGTTTGTATAACGACAAAGTGATCGCCGGTTTTGCGGGCGGCACAGCGGACGCCTTCACGCTGTTCGAACTGTTTGAACGTAAACTGGAAATGCACCAGGGGCATCTGGTGAAAGCCGCCGTTGAGCTGGCGAAAGACTGGCGTACCGACCGTATGCTGCGCAAGCTGGAAGCCCTGCTGGCGGTCGCTGACGAAACCGCTTCACTCATCATCACCGGTAATGGTGACGTGGTGCAGCCAGAAAACGATCTGATTGCCATCGGTTCCGGCGGCCCATATGCCCAGGCCGCAGCCCGTGCCCTGCTGGAAAATACCGAGCTTAGCGCACGCGAAATTGCTGAAAAAGCGTTGAATATTGCAGGCGATATCTGCATTTATACCAACCATTTCCACACCATCGAAGAATTGACCTCCAAGGCGTAAGGATCTCCCATGTCTGAAATGACCCCACGCGAAATTGTCAGCGAGCTGAACAAACACATTATCGGTCAGGACGCGGCTAAGCGCTCCGTGGCTATCGCCTTGCGTAACCGCTGGCGTCGTATGCAGCTCGATGAAGCGCTGCGCCATGAAGTGACGCCGAAAAACATTCTGATGATCGGGCCGACCGGTGTCGGTAAAACCGAAATCGCCCGTCGTCTGGCCAAACTCGCCAACGCGCCGTTCATCAAAGTTGAAGCCACCAAGTTCACCGAAGTGGGCTATGTGGGTAAAGAAGTTGACTCCATCATCCGCGATCTGACCGACTCCGCCATCAAAATGGTGCGCGTTCAGTCAATCGAGAAAAACCGCTATCGCGCGGAAGAAATGGCGGAAGAGCGTATTCTTGATGTGCTGATCCCACCGGCCAAAAACAACTGGGGCCAGTCTGAACAGCCACAGGAACCGTCGGCGGCACGTCAGTCTTTCCGTAAAAAACTGCGTGAAGGCCAGCTGGACGATAAAGAGATTGAAATCGATCTCGCGGCAGCGCCTATGGGCGTTGAAATCATGGCACCTCCAGGCATGGAAGAGATGACCAGCCAGCTGCAATCCATGTTCCAGAATCTGGGCGGGCAGAAGCAGAAACCGCGTAAGCTGAAAATTAAAGACGCCATGAAGCTGCTGATTGAAGAAGAAGCGGCGAAGCTTGTGAACCCGGAAGAGCTTAAGCAAGACGCTATCGACGCGGTTGAGCAGCACGGTATCGTGTTTATCGATGAGATCGATAAAATCTGTAAGCGCGGTGAATCATCGGGCCCAGACGTGTCTCGTGAAGGCGTACAGCGCGACCTGCTGCCGCTGGTGGAAGGCTGCACCGTTTCGACCAAGCACGGTATGGTCAAAACCGACCACATCCTGTTTATCGCTTCTGGCGCGTTCCAGGTTGCGAAGCCGTCTGACCTGATCCCAGAATTGCAGGGTCGTCTGCCGATTCGCGTTGAGCTACAGGCGCTGACCACCAGCGATTTCGAGCGCATCCTTACCGAGCCAGACGCCTCTGTCACCGTACAGTACAAAGCGCTGATGGCAACCGAAGGCGTGAACATCGAGTTCACCGAAGACGGTATCAAGCGTATCGCTCAGGCTGCATGGCAGGTCAACGAAACCACCGAGAACATCGGTGCCCGTCGTCTGCACACCGTTCTTGAGCGTCTGGTAGAAGATATTTCCTATGACGCCAGCGAGATGAACGGTCAGAGCATCACAATTGATGCGGAATACGTGAGTAAACATCTGGATGCATTAGTCGCAGATGAAGATCTGAGCCGTTTTATCCTATAATCGCGGTCACTGCATTTTCATCTTAAATTGATGGGGCTATACACAAAATCATTCAAGTTGCATCAAGGCGGCAAGGGAGCGAATCCCCAGGAGCGTACATAAGTACGTGACTGGGGTGAGTGAGCGCAGCCTTTGCCTCGGCAGCTTGAAGGATGAAGTGTATAAAAGCCCCATTTTTATTGGCTAATTATTATGACAAATACACCTGTAAGCCGCTCTCAGGCCTGGCTGGAAAGTCTGCGACCGAAAACATTACCTCTGGCGTGCGCAGCGATAATCGTCGGTACTGCTCTTGCCTGGTGGCAGGGACATTTTGATCCCATCGTCGCCATACTGTCACTGATTACCGCAAGTCTGCTGCAAATTCTCTCCAACCTTGCCAATGATTACGGTGACGCGGTGAAAGGCAGCGATAAGCCCGATCGCATCGGCCCACTGCGCGGCATGCAAAAAGGGGTGATTACCAAAGAACAGATGAAGCGCGCGCTGTTTATCACCGTTGGGCTTATCTGCATCTCCGGGCTGGCCCTGCTATTTACGGCGTCTCAGACGACCGGCGACTTTATTGGCTTCCTGATCCTGGGGCTGCTGGCGATTATCGCCGCCATTACCTATACCGTCGGCACCCGACCTTATGGCTATATCGGCTTAGGCGACATCTCCGTGCTGATTTTCTTCGGCTGGTTGAGCGTCATTGGTAGCTGGTATTTACAGGCGCACAGTCTGAGCAGCGCGATTATTCTCCCGGCAACGGCGTGTGGGCTGCTGGCAACGGCGGTGCTTAATATCAATAACCTTCGCGATATCGACAGCGACCGTGAAAACGGTAAGAACACGCTAGCGGTGCGTTTAGGGCCGGTTAACGCACGTCGTTATCATGTCTGTTTACTGTTGGGCACGCTGGTCTGTCTGGCGCTGTTTAACCTGCTCTCGCTTCACAGTTTGTGGGGATGGCTGTTCTTGTTGAGCACGCCATTGCTGGTGAAACAGGCTCGCTACGTAATGCACGAACGCTCACCGCAGGCGATGCCGCCAATGCTGGAACGGACGGTAAAAGGGGCGCTATTAACTAACCTATTGTTCGTCATCGGAATTGTGCTCAGCAAGGCATTGGCATAACTGACAAATATCAATTAACAATTGATGATTTTGCAAACAGTGCATAGAGCGCGATATACTAAAATCACTCGCAGCAACTGAGCGTTAATCCTATGAAATACGATACTTCCGAGCTTTGCGACATCTACCAGGAAGATGTCAACGTAGTAGAACCCCTGTTCTCTAACTTTGGCGGACGGTTGTCGTTCGGTGGGCAAATCATCACCGTAAAATGTTTCGAGGATAACGGGTTGCTGTACGATCTGCTCGAACAGAACGGTCGTGGCCGCATCCTGCTGGTCGACGGCGGCGGTTCTGTCCGTCGCGCACTGATTGACGCCGACCTCGCCCGTCTGGCCACCCAGAACGAATGGGAAGGCATTGTGGTGTATGGCGCGGTGCGTCAGGTTGATGATTTAGAAGAACTGGATATCGGCATCCAGGCCATTGCCGCCATTCCAGTAGGTTCCGCAGGTGAAGGCATCGGCGAAAGCGACATCCGCGTTAATTTCGGCGGCGTGACCTTCTTCTCCGGCGACCATCTTTATGCCGATAACACCGGCATTATCCTGTCGGAAGATCCGCTGGATATCGAATAGCCCAGACATATCGATTCGAGGGGGAATTTATTCCCCCTTTTTTAATGGCTTAAGCATCGGCTGCCGCCATCAGTCAGGACACCCCATTTCCTGCGCCAGTTTCCCCTTCCGAGTCTTCAGGCTTTGCACCTTCTGCGCCGGTAGTGCCGACCAAAAAGAGAGCGCCGGATGCGTTCGGCGTTCAATCTCAGCAACCGTGACCAGGGCATCACAGAAATTGGCATTTTTAGGCGTGGTCTGGTCCAGTATAAACGCCGCGTATTCCCCTTCTTCCGGGCTCGCGCCGATAAAAATAATCTTCCAGTAGCCGCTTGGGATCTCGACGCCAGGGGCTGCGGGTAACGTGCCGATATGCCGCTCGAACAGCGGCCCGGTCACCGACCAGACGGCCGCCACGTCTCTGCGTAAGGCCAGCTCCCGCTCTTTATCCTCTAAGCGCTTCCACGCTCCTTGATTGAGCGCGGACGCCTGCGGGGTGATATTGGAGAGATAGTTTAACGCCTTCCAGTCTACGTCAGCGCCCAGCCCGGCAAGCGGCGCCTGATGCCCTCTATCGACCGCCAGCGCAGCACTAGAGCCTTGATAGGCCGCAGGTGCAAGCGTATCCGTGCTGGGTAAATCAGGATCGCGTTTCCAGCTACGCGAGCGTCCGCCAGACTGGCTGGCTTTGGTGATTTTATAGGCCACCCAGTTGGCAAATTTGCGGTCACGGTTGTTGTTGAGCGTATAGACTTCGCGTACCACAGTTTGCGCACTTCCGCCCGTCGGGCAGCCCACTTCACAATTATCGATAATGGATGCGTGCGCCATGCACGGCAGCAATAAAAATAGCGTCAAAAATCGGGATTTCTGCATTTTATCTATCACGTATCAGAAAGACGAAATGCGAGCGTAAGAAGGATCAGCAGGTTGCCGCAGAGCGGAGAATCATGAGGTGTTTAAACATCATCAAGGATGATGTTTATTGAGGGCAAAATGATGGGCAATGCGCGAGCGCGGGTGAAAACAGAGCAAAAAAAATGGGTGCCAAAGGCACCCATCTTGAACTGCAGACGCTGTTAGTACAGTTGCTTAGCGCATTCCAGCCAGTCACCTTTGAACGGACGCTTCATGCTTTCGATAGCGTCGATAATGTCATGGTGAACCAGTTTTTCGTTCTGAATACCTACGCAACGGCCGCCGAAGCCCTGCTGCAACAGCTCAATGGCGTATGCGCCCATACGGGACGCCAGGATGCGGTCGTAAGGAACCGGAGAGCCACCGCGCTGAATGTGACCCAGAACGGTCGCACGAGTTTCACGGCCAGTCTCAGCTTCGATAAACTGCGCCAGCTCGTCGATGTCGCACATATGCTCAGTAATCGCCACGATCGCGTGTTTTTTGCCTTTCGCGATGCCCGCTTTAATTTCAGACACCAGATCGTCACGCTTGAATTCAACTTCCGGCACCACGATAAATTCGCAGCCGCCCGCAATCGCCGCCGCCAGCGTCAGGTCGCCGCAGTAGCGGCCCATCACTTCAACAACGGAAATACGCTGGTGGGAAGAAGAGGTATCACGCAGACGGTCAATCGCTTCAACGACGGTGCTCAGCGCCGTGAAGAAACCGATGGTGTAGTCGGTGCCTTTGATATCGTTATCGATGGTGCCTGGCAGACCGATGCATGGGAAGCCCATTTCGGTCAGACGTACAGCACCCATGTAGGAGCCGTCACCGCCGATAACTACCAGCGCATCGATACCGCGTTTTTTCAGGTTTTCGATAGCCACGGCACGGATGCTTTCGTCACGGAACTCAGGGAAACGCGCAGAACCCAGGAATGTGCCGCCACGGTTGATCATGTCTGACACGCTATAACGGTCTAGCGGAACCATACGGTCTTCATACAGGCCCAGGTAACCATCATAAACGCCCATGACTTCAATACCTTCCGTCAATGCTGCACGTACAACACCACGGATTGCGGCGTTCATACCCGGCGCATCGCCGCCGCTTGTCAACACACCGATTTTCTTAATCATGACTACCTCTGAACTTAGGAATGCTAAAAATTAATTCTTCTGCCCGAAGCGCTCCCAAAAAGACGGGAGAGAACGACTCTATGTAGAGATAGTATATCAAGCGCTTCTTGCTGAATTGATTCAGGTCAGGCTAAACGGCGGTTATTTATACAAATAATGCCGATCCAGCTCACGTTTTGTACAACCACTGCGAAAGTTCAAATTGTTCGGTTTCCCTGCGGGACAACTGAACAGGGATCCTGATGAATAATCACATCGGAGCCCGGGAAACGGTGCAAAATCGCCTGCTCAACCTGATCGGCAACGTAGTGCGCCTGAACCAAAGGCAGGTCATCTTCCATTTCCAGATGGATCTGAATAAAGCGGGTCGGCCCTGACTGCCGCGTTCGGAGATCGTGAGCACCGCTAACGCCCGGCCAGGCGGTGACGATGTCGAAAATTTCCTGGCGCTCGTCATCGGGCAATGCACGATCCAGTAATGACTGAACCGCGTCGTACCCCATGCGTAACGCGCTATATAGAATATAGATGCCAATTCCTAATGCAAACAGCGCATCTGCACGATGCCAGCCGTACCAGGAAAGGCCGAGCGCGACAAGAATCGCACCGTTCATCATAACATCAGACTGATAATGAAGCATATCTGCCCGCACTGCCTGACTTTGTGTTCTTCTCACCACCCAACGCTGAAACGTTACCAGGATTAATGTACTGATAAGCGCAATCACCGTCACCGCCACGCCAATACCGGGCTGGCTCATGGGTGTTGGTCGTGCCAGATGCTGGAACCCGGTTAAAAACAGGAACAGCGCAGATCCAGAAATAAACATACTTTGCGCCAGCGCCGCCAGCGATTCCGCTTTTCCATGACCAAAAGTATGTTCTTCATCTGCCGGTTGCAGCGAGTATCGCACCACCAACAGGTTGGTCAGAGAAGCGGCAATATCGACCAGAGAATCCACCAGCGCCGCGAGAATACTCACTGACCCGGTGTACCACCATGCAATAATTTTAATCACCAGCAACAACGACGCCATCACCGTTGCGGCTATCGCAGCTCGACTCACCAGCCGGCCATAAGATTGATTCATAAACACTCCCACCTTCAGATTTGCGTAGTATAGCGGAATGTCTGTGCGGTGGGCGGTGACGAATTTAAGACAAAAAAAACCCCCACATCATGTGGGGGAAGACAGGGATGGTGTCTATGGCAAGGAAAAACAGGGTTTATTACTGGTTGCTACGGGTATTGCTACTAAACAGGGTCTGAATCGGACCTTGTTGCATCCGTGCAACGTCACGCAGCTGCTCCATACGCTGCTGGTGCTTCTGGTTTAAAGCCGCTTGCTGCTCTGGCGTAAGCAGGCGGTACATCTGATTGCGAACTTTCGCCATTTCAATCTGGCGGTTCACCTGCTCCTCGGCCATTTTCTCGGCCTGGGCTCGCACAGCGGCTTCATCAAATTTATCTGCGGTGACAAGGCGATGCATTGTCTCCACTTCGCTAACATTAACTGGTGGACTTTCGTGTCGTGCCCGTTGCATCAAATCGCGCATTTGCTGGCGTTGATGTTCGGTTAAACTAATACCGTCGAACATATGGCCCTGGCCGCTACTCAGCGGGTCTGCTTCCGCCGGGTGCCAGTTAACGCTGGTGACGACTTCATCGGCCTGGCTTAGTGCACTGAATGCCAGCGTTGAGGCCATGACGGCAGCGATAACATTGCGCATCACATGCTCCCAAAAACTTTTGTGTCGCGAATCAACGAGAGACAGTTTACGATTCAGGCTGCAAACATGCGTCAGGGGGTGTAAAACAACGTAAAGTCATGGATTAGCAAGCCCTGATGACGTAATTTCTGCCTCGGAGGGATTAAAATATGAATAAAATTTTGTTAGTTGATGATGACCGAGAGTTGACATCCTTACTCAAGGAACTTCTTGATATGGAAGGCTTTAATGTTCTGGTTGCCCACGATGGCGAGCAGGCTTTATCGCTGATTGATGACAGCATCGACCTACTTTTACTCGACGTGATGATGCCGAAAAAGAACGGTATCGACACGCTTAAAGAATTACGACAAACACACCAGACACCCGTCATTATGTTAACCGCCCGTGGAAGCGAGCTGGATCGCGTTCTGGGCCTTGAACTGGGCGCAGATGACTATCTGCCTAAGCCATTTAACGATCGCGAGCTGGTAGCGCGTATCCGCGCTATTTTGCGCCGTTCACATTGGAGCGAACAGCAGCAAAATAGCGAGAGCACGTCGCCGACCGTTGAAGTCGACTCCCTGAGCCTGAATCCAGGTCGTCAGGAAGCCAGCTTTGATGGCCAGACTCTGGAGCTGACCGGCACCGAATTCACCCTGCTTTATCTGCTGGCGCAGCATCTGGGTCAGGTCGTTTCACGCGAACATTTAAGCCAGGAAGTGCTGGGCAAACGTCTTACGCCGTTTGACCGCGCGATTGATATGCACATTTCCAACCTGCGCCGTAAACTGCCGGAACGCAAAGACGGTCATCCATGGTTTAAAACGCTACGTGGTCGCGGCTACCTGATGGTCTCCGCTTCATGATAGGAAGTTTAACCGCACGCATCTTCGCCATCTTCTGGCTTACGCTAGCGCTGGTGTTGATGCTGGTGTTGATGCTGCCTAAGCTCGACTCACGCCAGATGACGGAGCTGCTGGAAAGCGAGCAACGCCAGGGCTTGATGATTGAGCAGCACGTCGCAGAAGAGTTAGCCAACGATCCGCCAAACGATTTGATGTGGTGGCGTCGGTTGTTCCGCGCAATTGATAAATGGGCTCCGCCGGGTCAGCGTCTGTTGCTAGTGACGAGCGAAGGCCGCGTGATTGGCGCTGAACGCAACGAGATGCAGATTATCCGTAATTTCATCGGCCAATCTGATAATGCGGATCACCCGCAGAAGAAAAAGTACGGACGCGTAGAGCTGGTGGGGCCATTCTCTATTCGTGACGGTGAAGACAACTACCAGTTGTACCTGATTCGTCCTGCCAGCAGTTCGCAGTCTGACTTTATCAATCTGCTGTTTGATAGACCTTTGTTGCTGCTTATCGTGACCATGCTGGTCAGCGCCCCGCTGCTGTTATGGCTGGCGTGGAGCCTGGCAAAACCGGCGCGTAAGCTGAAAAATGCGGCAGATGAAGTCGCCCAGGGCAACCTGCGTCAGCATCCCGAGCTGGAAGCCGGGCCGCAGGAATTCCTGGCGGCAGGAGCGAGCTTTAACCAGATGGTGATGGCGCTGGAGCAGATGATGACCGCACAGCAGCGGCTGCTCTCCGATATCTCCCACGAACTGCGCACGCCGCTAACCCGTCTGCAACTGGGCACCGCCCTGCTGCGTCGTCGCAGCGGTGAGAGCAAAGAGCTGGAGCGTATCGAAACGGAAGCACAGCGGCTCGATAGCATGATTAACGACATGCTGGTGATGTCGCGTAATCAGCAGAAAAATGCGCTGTTGAGCGAAACGCTAAAAGCGAATCAACTGTGGGGTGAAGTGCTTGATAACGCTGCATTTGAAGCCGAGCAGATGGGCAAGACATTTAGCGTGGATTACCCGCCAGGGCCGTGGCCGCTGTACGGTAACCCGAATGCCCTGGAAAGCGCGCTGGAGAATATCGTTCGCAATGCGCTGCGCTACTCACATACCAAAATTGCCGTGAGCTTCTCGGTGGACAAAGACGGTATTACCGTCAATGTTGATGATGATGGCCCAGGCGTTAGCCCGGACGATCGCGAGCAGATTTTCCGCCCGTTCTACCGTACCGATGAGGCACGTGACCGCGAGTCTGGCGGCACGGGATTAGGGCTGGCGATTGTGGAAAGCGCCATTCAGCAGCATCGTGGTTGGGTGAAAGCCGACGACAGTCCGTTAGGTGGGTTGCGGTTAACGCTGTGGCTCCCGCTTTACAAGCGAACCTAAAAACACAATCGGCCTGCTTATGCAGGCCGATTTTTTTATGCGGATAATGCCCGTAGGCCTGATAAGCGTAGCGCCATCAGGCATTGCCGCGCACGTTGCCGGATGGCGGCTATGCCTTATCCGGCCTACTTACCTTATGCAGGCCGATTTTTTTATGCAGATAATGCCCATAGGCCTGATAAGCGTAGCGCCATCAGGCATTGCCGCGCACATTGCCGGATGGCGGCTATGCCTTATCCGGCCTACTTGCCCCACAAACGTCGCGAGTTATCTTCAATCTTGCCGCTTAAACGCCGCTTCTGCATCGTTCGACTCCAGCTGACCGACAGCCCCGCCGCGCTCAGTAAGCGGTGATACTGGTCATCATCAAACGGCATCGACCAGGCAATCACACCGGCTTCATGCACCGACACATCGCTTAAACGTGAAACCAGCTCAAGCGGCGCATCGCTGAACACGTTACCCCCAGCAATCACCCGATACAGCCAGCCGGTTTTGCCGCTGTTTTGCATCAGCGACGCCATATCGCTTATAGCGAAGTGATAATTGAGCTTAAAGCACGGGGAACGCGGCTGGGTGACCTGAATTAACGTCTCACCCCAACGATAAATATCGCCGATAAAGACGTTATGTTCGTTCATCCCTTCCGTTGACAGGTTTTCACCAAATGCGGGGGCATAAAACAGGGAAGCCTGGTCGGGGAAATCACGCGCCCATTCGGCATAGTGTTCGCGAGGATAGTGGCACAGCGCGCGGTCTGGGCCACCGTGAATTTTCTTTTCGGCCTGTTCATCGCCCAGTAATCCGAGCTCGGTAAGCGCAAGCTCGCCATCCACCTGCACTTTAGCAATGGCGCTAGGGCGGCTACCGTCGTAGTCGCGAATTTTTCCTATGAACACATCAACCGGATAATGCATCTGCTGCTCCTTACGCGGATACAAAAAAGCGAGTCATCAGACTCGCTTCTACAGACCGGCAATGCAAATTATTTTTTAGCGGCGAAACGCGCAGCAGCTTCGTCCCAGTTCACCACGTTCCAGAACTCTTTGATGTAGTCCGGGCGGCGGTTCTGGAATTTCAGGTAGTAAGCGTGTTCCCACACGTCCAGACCCACAATTGGGAAACCGGAAGCGCCAGTAACGGCTTCACCCATCAGCGGGGAATCCTGGTTGGCGGTAGAAACCACAGCCAGCTTGTCGCCTTTCAGCACCAGCCACGCCCAGCCGGAGCCAAAGCGGGTTGCCGCTGCTTTTTCAAATTCAGCTTTGAAGTTGTCAACGGAGCCAAAATCACGCTCGATAGCCGCTTTCAGGTCGCCCTGAAGGGTGGTGCCTTTTTTCAGGCCTTTCCAGAAGAAGCTGTGGTTAGCGTGGCCGCCGGCGTTGTTACGCAGAACGGTTTTCTTATCTGCTGGCAGCTGGTCCAGTTTGGCAATCAGCTCTTCTGCAGACAGAGAAGCGAACTCCGGCAGGCTTTCCAGCGCAGCGTTAGCGTTGTTCACGTAAGCCTGGTGGTGTTTGCTGTGGTGGATTTCCATGGTCTGCTTGTCGAAATGTGGTTCCAGAGCATCGTAAGCGTAAGGCAGTGATGGCAGGGTATAGCTCATAATCATCTCCATTATTATCGGACGGCAAACTGTAAACGCCGCGTAATCAGTTGGTTCATTATAGTTAATTAAATGATATTGAAAATGATTATCAATGCCGTAGTTTTAATAAGGTTATAACACATCCGCATAGTCAGCATTTTGTGAGCAAGAACAGCCCATTACCGCCCTCACTGCCACCTTTTCCGCTTCGATGGCACCAGTCTGAAGGTGAAAAAACTGACGAATTTTTACACTCATCCTGTCGAGAGACGATCAATACAACAAAAGTTGGATGAGGATAAAAATAAATGAATCATGCGATTACGATGGGTATTTTTTGGCATTTGATAGGCGCAGCCAGTGCAGCCTGTTTCTATGCTCCGTTCAAAAAAGTACAGCGGTGGTCATGGGAAACCATGTGGTCAATTGGTGGGATCGTCTCGTGGATAATCCTTCCGTGGGCCATCAGCGCCATGCTGCTGCCTGATTTCTGGGCTTACTATCAATCCTTTAGCGCTTCAACGCTTTTACCCGTATTCCTGTTTGGCGCAATGTGGGGGATCGGTAACATCAATTATGGTCTGACAATGCGGTATCTGGGGATGTCGATGGGCATCGGTATTGCCATTGGGATCACGTTGATTGTCGGTACGCTAATGACGCCGATTCTGAACGGTCACTTCGATGTCCTGATGCATACGCAGGGCGGACAAATGACGCTGCTTGGCGTGCTGGTCGCGGTGATTGGCGTGGGTATTGTGACCCGCGCAGGCCAGTTGAAAGAGCGCAAGATGGGCATTAAAGCCGAGGATTTCAACCTGAAAAAAGGGTTGGTGCTGGCCGTGATGTGCGGCATTTTCTCCGCCGGGATGTCTTTTGCGATGAATGCCGCCAAACCCATGCACGAAGCGGCCGCCGCGCTGGGCGTCGATCCACTGTATACCGCCTTACCAAGCTACGTGGTGATCATGGGCGGCGGCGCGCTGGTGAACCTCGGGTTCTGCTTTGTTCGTCTGGCAAAAGTGAAGAGTTTGTCGATAAAAACCGATTTCTCGCTGCCAAAAGCGCTCATCATCAGCAATATTCTGCTGTCGGCATTGGGCGGTTTAATGTGGTATCTGCAGTTCTTCTTCTATGCCTGGGGCCACGCCAGCATTCCCGCGCAATATGACTACATGAGCTGGATGCTGCACATGAGCTTCTATGTGTTGTGCGGTGGATTAGTCGGTCTGGTACTAAAAGAGTGGAAAAACGCCGGGCGTCGTCCGGTCAGCGTCCTGAGCCTCGGGTGTGTAGTGATTATTATCGCTGCCAATATCGTGGGTTTAGGGATGGCGAGCTAAGTCCTTCAGGCGGCAATGCGACTGCGTTGCCGCCACTGCCCCGGCGTCATGCCCACTTCCCGGTTAAAGACCACCGAAAAATAGTTACTGTCCTCAAACCCACACTGCATTGCCACTTCACCAATCAACATTTCCGTGTGTTGCAGAAGATACTGCGCGTGGCAAATCCGCAGCTGACGCAGATAGTGATTCACAGTCATCCCGGTCTGATTACGAAACTGCTGGCGCAGCGTGCGCTCGCTGCATTCGTGCTGTTCGCAAAAGGAATCCAGCGTAAAGGGACGATTGAGACTGCCCGCCAGCACCGTCAGTAAGCGGTCCAGTAACGCCTCGCTCTGGGTCGCCTCCTGATTATCCGTGGCGTAACGGTAGCGTTTGAGGCACACCACCAGCTGAGCAAACAGCAGTTCGGACATCTCGTTTGCCAGCGCGTCGTCTTTACGACTCTCTTGCTCAAGCTGGGTCATAATCTGCCGCGCCTGATTCATGCCCGTGCTACCAATACGCCAGTGCGGCGCCCAGTGTGAACCGTGCAATCCGGGAATATGGGAAACCCAGTCGAGATTGAGCTTTAAGCGCTCAGGGCAGTAGATAATATTTTGTAAAACCAGATCGTTAACCGAGGCGTAGGAGTGCTTATCTTCCGCGCGGATGTAAAAAAGATCGCCTCGGATAATGCGATAGGGACGGTCGTTGAGGATATGTAAGCCATTGCCGCGCCACACCAGCACCAGCTCGCAAAAGTCATGGGTGTGTTCAGCAAAAACGTTCTGCGGATAGCGGTCTGCCACCGCAACGGCCTGCGTGGGGTTGGCAAAAAAATCAGATTTTCGAAGAATTAACTGGCCGGACACGCGGATACCTCTCGACTCACAGCCGATTATTATTCGCCGTTTTCAGCTAAAAAACGGTGATTACCTTCGCGTTACTGAAGCAGCGTGTCGCGTCCCTGGCGAATATCGCGCGGCGACCAGTTAAATTCCCGGCGGAACAAGGTGGAGAAGTGATTGCTATCGCCAAAGCCACAGCGGTAGGCAATATCGGTCACGCTATCATCGCTATGGCGCAGAAGGTGGCGCGCCTTGATAAGACGCAGCCGATTGAGGTAACGCTGCGGCGTCAGGCCAGTGCAGTGCTTGAGCTGACGATGCAAGGTGCGCAGCGACAAGGAGAAATTATCCGCAAGGGCTTCCCAGCACACCTCTTCGGCAAAGTGGTCTTCAAGCCAGGCCATCAGCTGATTGAGCCGCGCATCGTTATCTTCCGCCCCTTGCTCCTGGCTGCCTTTACGCAGCAATACCAGCAGTTGCATAAACAGAATTTCACGGTTAGCCAACGACATCATATCCATGCCGTCCTTCACTTCCTCCATTTGCCCGACGATAGCGCGCACCTGCTGCAACGTGCTCTGGTTTACGCGCCAATGGGAAGGATAGTGACCGTCGAGTTCCTGCGGCAGCAGTTTATTGAGTCCTGACAAAAACTGGAAAGCATCCGGGGCACGATACAACACGTTAGTCAGACACAGGTTATCCGTATGCTCATACAGATGCCGGTCAAAGTCGCGAACGAAGCAAACAGTTCCTCCACAAATAGTATGTGGCTGACCATTGAACACATGAATACCAGACCCCTGCTCAACAATCACAATCTCATTAAAATCATGATGATGCTCAGGAAATTCACCCTGCGGGAGTCGTTGTTCAATAGCCACGGGCAGACGACCTGAAGAGAAGAAATCAACGCTGTGTAATACGGTCATAACGACTCCTGCCAGATGAGAAAAGTTATCAGGATAGTAATATCCGATGAGAGATCTGACCTTGAAATTTTGACAGCAAAGCGCGCAAATCCGGTCGATTTTTCAAGAAATAGCCGGAAAGATCGGGAAATGCGCTCGCCATCACACCCCCGCCACGCAGTGCCATCGTAGGAATTTGTGAACTCTCTCACGTTCACCTTTGCTTTCTTGCCAGCGCCTTATGGCGACTGTCATTAACGAGAAGGTAGTTCCATAGCCCTTTTTTTAGACTCATGGGTAATGACTCTTAGAAGGACTCTTACCATGACTTTTCGCCATTGCGTGGCCGTCGATTTAGGTGCCTCAAGCGGACGTGTAATGCTGGCACGTTTTGATACCGACACACGCTCGCTGTCACTGCGCGAAATCCACCGTTTCGCGAACAACCTGCATAAGCAGGAAGGTTTTGACACCTGGGACATCGATGGTCTGGAAGCCGAGATCCGTATCGGCCTCAACAAAGTTTGCGAAGCAGGCATTCTTATCGACAGTATCGGTATCGATACCTGGGGCGTGGACTATGTGCTGCTGGATAAAAACGGTCAGCGGGTTGGTCTGCCGGTAGCGTATCGCGACAACCGCACCGATGGCGTGATGGCCAACGCCATGGCGCAGTTAGGTAAAGAGAATATTTATCGCCGCAGCGGCATTCAATTTCTGCCGTTTAACACGCTGTATCAGCTGCGCGCCCTGGTGGAGCAACAGCCGGAGCTCGTCTCCCAGGCCGCTCATGCCTTGTTGATGCCTGACTATTTCGGCTACCGGCTCACCGGCAAGATGAACTGGGAATACACCAACGCCACCACCACGCAGCTCGTCAATATCAACAGCGATAACTGGGATGAAGACCTGCTGAACTGGACCGGTGCTCCGGCCTCATGGTTCGGCACGCCAACGCATCCCGGCAATGTTGTCGGTCACTGGATTTGCCCGCTGGGCAATCAAATCCCGGTGGTTGCCGTTGCCAGCCACGATACCGCCAGCGCCGTTATCGCCTCGCCATTAGCGGGGGCTGACGCCGCCTATCTCTCCTCCGGCACCTGGTCATTGATGGGCTTTGAAAGCAAAAAACCTCACACCAGCGAGCAAGCGCAGCGCGCCAACATCACCAACGAAGGTGGTGCGGAAGGCCGCTATCGGGTGCTGAAAAATATTATGGGGCTGTGGCTTCTACAGCGGGTGCTGAAAGAGCAAAACATCAGCTGCCTGGCAACGCTGATTGCCGAGACGGCAGCGCTACCGGCCTGCCATTGCCTGATTAACCCGAACGATGATCGTTTTATCAACCCAGACAACATGAGCGCTGAAATTCAGGCCGCCTGCCGTGAAAGCGCGCAGCCGGTGCCGATGAGCGCAGCCGAACTGGCGCGCTGCATTTTTGACAGCCTGGCGCTGCTGTATGCCGACGTTTTAAACGAGCTGGCGCAACTGCGCGGTAAGCCATTTAGCCAACTGCATATCGTGGGCGGCGGCTGTCAGAACCAGCTGCTAAACCAGCTGTGCGCCGATGCCTGTGGCATCACCGTGGTGGCAGGGCCGATTGAAGCCTCGACCCTCGGCAATATTGGTATCCAATTGATGACGCTGGATGAACTGACCAACGTCGACGATTTCCGCAAGGTCGTGGGCAGCAACTATGGCCTCACAACCTTTACCCCTAATCCAGACCATGAAATTGCCCGCTATGTTGCGCAGTTTCAGCAACAACGACAGACAAAGGAGCTTTGCGCATGACCACTCAACTTGACCAAGCCTGGGAACTCGCGAAACAGCGCTATGCCGCCATCGGCATCGATGTCGAAGAGGCGTTACGCCAGCTAGACCGTTTACCTGTATCGATGCACTGCTGGCAGGGCGATGACGTTGCGGGTTTTGAAAATCCAGAAGGCGGTTTAACAGGTGGCATTCAGGCAACCGGTAACTATCCGGGCAAAGCGCGTAACGCGACTGAACTGCGCGCCGATCTTGAGCAGGCGCTGAGCCTGATCCCAGGGCCAAAGCGTCTGAATCTGCATGCAATTTATCTCGAGTCTGAGACCCCGGTTGCGCGTGATCAAATCAAACCTGAGCACTTTAAAAACTGGGTTGAGTGGGCAAAAGAACACAAGCTGGGCCTCGATTTTAACCCATCATGCTTCTCGCATCCGCTGAGCGCAGACGGTTTTACCCTGTCTCACGCCGATCCAAAAATCCGTCAGTTCTGGATCGATCACTGCAAAGCCAGCCGCCGTATTTCCGCTTACTTCGGTGAGCAATTGGGTACGCCATCCGTCATGAACATCTGGATCCCAGACGGTATGAAAGACGTCACCATCGACCGCCTGGCGCCACGTCAGCGTCTGGCTGCCGCGCTGGATGAAGTGATTAGCGAGAAATTCGACCCGGCACATCATATCGATGCCGTGGAGAGCAAGCTGTTCGGTATCGGCGCTGAAAGCTACACCGTAGGTTCCAATGAGTTCTATATGGGCTACGCCACCAGCCGCCAGACCGCACTGTGTCTGGATGCCGGTCACTTCCACCCGACTGAAGTGATCTCCGACAAAATTTCCGCCGCCATGCTGTATGTACCGCGCCTGCTGCTGCACGTGAGCCGCCCGGTACGCTGGGACAGCGACCACGTGGTGCTGCTGGACGACGAAACCCAGGCCATCGCCAGCGAAATCATTCGCCACGACCTGTTTGATCGCGTCCACATCGGTCTCGACTTCTTCGATGCCTCTATCAACCGCATCGCCGCCTGGGTTATCGGCACGCGCAACATGAAAAAAGCCCTGCTGCGCGCGCTACTGGAGCCAACCGCCGAGCTGCGTCAGTTAGAAGAATCCGGCGACTACACCGCCCGTCTGGCGCTGCTGGAAGAACAGAAATGTCTGCCATGGCAGGCGGTGTGGGAAATGTACTGCCAGCGTAACGATACCCCAGCGGGCAGCCAGTGGCTGGAAAGCGTACGCGGCTATGAGAAAGAGATTTTAAGTCAGCGTGGGTGATTGACCCTCACCCCGGCCCTCTCCCTGAGAGGGAGCAAACCGCCCCCCTCGGCCTGGAAAGTGCGGGGGCGAAAACCATGACACCGAACAGTTCCCTCGTCCCTTTGGGGAGAGGGCTAGGGTGAGGGGAAAACACCTCACCAATACAACAGGACAACAAGACTATGCAGACCATTACCGATTCCTGGTTCGTCCAGGGCATGATCAAAGCCACTTCCGACGCCTGGTTAAAAGGCTGGGACGAACGTAACGGCGGCAACCTGACCCTGCGTCTGGACGAAGCGGATATCGCGCCGTTCGCCGCAGACTTCCACGCCAAACCACGCTATATCGCCCTGAGCCAACCTATGCCGATGCTGGCAAACACGCCGTTTATCGTCACCGGTTCCGGCAAATTCTTCCGCAACGTACAGCTCGACCCGGCCGCTAACCTTGGCGTCGTTAAGGTCGATAGCGACGGCGCGGGCTACCACATTCTGTGGGGGCTGACTCATGAAGCTGTCCCAACCTCCGAGCTGCCAGCGCATTTCCTGTCGCACTGCGAGCGTATCAAACTGACCGGCGGTAAAGACCGTGTGATCATGCACTGCCACGCGACCAACCTGATCGCGCTGACCTACGTGCTGGAAAACGACAGCGCGCTAATCACCCGCAAACTGTGGGAAGGCAGCACCGAATGTCTGGTGGTGTTCCCTGACGGCGTGGGCATTCTGCCGTGGATGGTGCCGGGTACTGACGAAATCGGTCAGGCAACCGCGGTGTCCATGCAGCAGCACTCTCTGGTGCTGTGGCCATTCCACGGCGTTTTCGGCAGCGGCCCAACGCTTGACGAAACCTTTGGTCTGATTGATACCGCGGAAAAATCCGCAGAAGTGCTGGTGAAGGTCTACTCAATGGGCGGCATGAAGCAAACCATCTCCCAGCAGGAGTTGATTGCTCTCGGTCAGCGCTTTGGCGTAACCCCGATGGCCAGCGCACTGAATCTGTATAAGTAAGCATACCGCCTGACCTCAGCCATGAGGTCAGGCTTCAGAATGCATCCCATTATCTCAACGCTGAGCTAATGGGATGAGTTCTTAGCCCGCTTGAGGCACAACTCTTACCCATTCTCCCTCCCTGACCATCACCACAAACCAGCCGAGGGAACACAGGATTTCACAAGTTAGGTATCAAGGAGAAACACCATGAGTTTTATGCTAGCACTGCCAAAAATCAGCCTGCACGGCGCGGGCGCCATTGGCGATATGGTCAATCTGGTCGCCGGTAAAAAGTGGGGCAAAGCGCTTATCGTCACCGACGGTCAACTGGTGAAAATGGGCCTGCTGGACAGCCTGTTTGCCGCGCTGGACGACCATAAAATGTCTTATCATCTGTTCGACGAGGTTTTCCCAAACCCAACGGAAGAGCTGGTGCAAAGAGGCTATGCGGCATATCAGGCTGAACAGTGCGACTACATCATCGCCTTTGGCGGCGGTAGCCCAATTGATACCGCAAAAGCGGTGAAGATCCTGACCGCCAACCCTGGCCCTTCCACCGCCTATTCCGGCGTGGGCAAAGTGGCGAACGCGGGCGTGCATCTGGTGGCTATCAACACCACCGCCGGTACCGCAGCCGAGATGACCAGTAACGCGGTGATCATCGATTCCGCCCGCCAGGTGAAAGAAGTCATTATTGATTCCAATATCATCCCGGATATCGCCGTTGATGATGCCAGCGTTATGCTCGATATCCCCGCTTCCGTCACCGCCGCAACCGGGATGGATGCCTTAACCCACGCGGTGGAAGCTTACGTGTCCGTGGGCGCACATCCGTTAACCGACGCTAACGCGCTGGAAGCGATTCGCTTAATCACCCTGTGGTTGCCTAAAGCCGTAGACGACGGTCACAATCTGGAAGCGCGCGAGCAGATGGCGTTTGGCCAGTATCTGGCGGGAATGGCCTTTAACAGCGCCGGTCTCGGTCTGGTGCACGCGTTAGCGCATCAGCCGGGCGCAACGCATAACCTGCCGCACGGCGTCTGCAACGCCATTTTGCTGCCGGTGATTGAGAACTTTAACCGCCCGAATGCGGTTGCACGTTTTGCGCGCGTGGCGCAGGCGATGGGCGTCGATACCCGCAATATGAGCGATGAAACGGCGAGCATGGAAGCCATCAACGCTATTCGTCAGCTCAGCGCTCGCGTGGGTATTCCACAGGGATTCAGTCAACTGGGCGTGACGAAAGACGACATTGAAGGATGGCTGGATAAAGCGCTGGCCGATCCCTGCGCGCCATGTAATCCACGTACCGCCAGCCGCGATGAAGTTCGCGAGCTGTATCTGGAGGCATTATGATCCGCAAAGCCTTTGTGATGCAGGTTAACGCCAATGCACATGAAGAGTACCAGCGCCGCCACAGCCCAATCTGGCCGGAGCTGGAAGCCGTACTGAAATCACACGGTGCGCACCACTACGCGATTTATCTCGATAAAGAACGCAACCTGCTGTTCGCGACCGTTGAGATTGAATCTGAGGAGCGCTGGAACGCCGTTGCCAGTACGGAAGTCTGCCAACGCTGGTGGAAGCATATGACTGACGTGATGCCGTCTAACCCGGACAACAGCCCGGTGAGCGCAGAGCTTAAAGAAGTGTTTTATCTGGCGTAGTGATACTTCATGCCCGATGGCGCTTTGCTTATCGGGCCTACGCGCTACCATCAGTAAAAAAGGCCTCTGTTTACAGAGGCCTTAGTTTTTCCAGATTTAGAAGAAGTATTTGAAGCGAACGCGCGCGCCGTAGCGGTCGTCGTCGGAAGAGATTTTCTGGTCGCTTTGAACTTTAGAGTAATACGTACCCAGATAAATATTAAAGTTCTGCATATTCATGACATTCGGAATTAAATATGATGCATGAATGGTATGAATATCGTAAGTACCTTCATCCTGAATAATACAGTCGTTGTAGCAGACTACATTAGCAAAGTCGTTAATTTCGTTATGCGCGTAAATATAGCCAAGCTCAAAGTTCTTCCACAGAATGTTGGTTGCTGCGGTAAAGTCATCTTCATTATTGGCATCCAGATAGGCGGTGTTCAGGTTAAATACCACACCATTTTCCGGGTCGGTTTTCAGACCGTTCCACGTCATGGTTAAACCATAACCGGTACGATCGGACTGGTCGACAAATTCACCTTTTCTATTGGTGTAGCCATACGCATTGTTAACAACGTTGGTTTCCATTGCCGCCGAGAAGGAAAGCTCGGTCATTGGCGACCAGGAAATAACCGGGCGCATATAGACAACGTTTTTCTGCTGTTCGACTTCACGCCCGTGATACGTGCGACCGCCAGGGACATTATCGCCATCCGCAAACAGCGTGGTGCCGTCTTCAACCAGCGAGTTCAATTCAAAGTACCAGTCATCAATCTGCTTACTCATCAGGAAGTTGCCGCCAGAATCAGAACGTCCGCGACCTTCTTTCATCATGTAGATATAACCCTGCCCATCGGTGTACAGATCGTTGGCGGTATTCCCGGAGTGCTCAACGAAGGTATCCTGGTTAAGCGGGAACATATCGAAGGCTTCAAAGCGACCCACTTTGATTTTCCAGTCATCCTTCTGACCGAAGTGGAAGTACGCATCATCAAGATTCATGGAACCGGTCATGTCAGCTAACGGCTGGATAGAGAAACCAGCATACTGACCGTTCTCCAGGGTGCGCGTTCCATCAACACCCAGCAGAATACGACCGTTCAAATCCCAACGTTCGTTTGAGTTATCATGGCTGAGGGTTGTCAGCGTGCCACGACGGCTTTCACCATCCATGTTGAATTCCACATCACCATAGATTTTCAGATCGCCATAGCCGGTCAGGAGCAGATTAGACGTGGACGCATTTTTTTGCGTTTCTGTAGCGGGGGTCTGCCCGTTCACAGGGGTATTACCCTGAGCTTCCTTAATTTCTTTAATTTCAGCAGCCTGCTGAACCTGCAAATCCTGTACTTTACGTTCCGCCTGAATGGCGCGACTTTCCGCAGCTTCCAGACGTGACTCAAGCTGTTGCAGCCGCTGCTCTAACGTCATGCTCGTTGTTTTCGCAACGCTGGTATTGGCCACTAACAATAATCCAATCGCAATAGCTAATGTCGATTTCTTCATTATTCGCTTTCCTTGAAATAAAGAATAACCGGGAAATCCCAGAGAGATCTCACGCGCACTTATTTTTATGATGAATATTTCTTTATAATTTATTCACCAGATGAAATGGGCTTTAAAATTAACCCCTTCCATTGCAGGCACGAGAACACTAGCTAATAAACTTTAGCCCGTAAATGCTACATTTTGGAATATCGTGAGCGAGATAACACTGAAGAGAGATAAAAAACAAAACAGCAGAATAAATATAAATGCGGTTTATTTATAGAGATTAATCATAGATAACTAATATTACGTTAAGGATATAAAAATGAATTAAATACGCGGTTATTTATATATTACCGCGTATTTCGCTTAATTTTGTTCAGCCACCAGCAACGCCATGGTATCCGGCTCCAGGGCTTTAAACAGATGCTCCTCATCAGCGGGATAACAAATATAGTCGCCCGCGTGCAGCTCCTCCGGCGCGGCAGTTAGCCCCACCAGCGCCCGTCCCTGCGTAATGATGATATGTTCCACCGACCCTGGCGGATGGGGATGCGAAATGCGATCCGCTCCCGGCTGGGTCGCCAGCAGATAAATATCACGTCGCGCGCCCGGCGGGCAGGCTGCAAGCAACGTCGCCTGATAGTTTGCCTGCTCGGCAACCACCCTGGTGCCCTCGCCTCGGCGAATGACCTGCGTTTTATTGGGCTGCGGTTCCAGCAGCCGAGCAAACGGGATGCCTAATGCCACGCAGAGCGCCCATAAAGTTTCCAGACTCGGGTTGCCGTTCCCGGCCTCAAGCTGAGAAAGCGTGGATTTCGCAATGCCAGCACGGCGCGCAATTTCGGCCAGAGACAGACCCGTCCTCGCTCGCTCACGCACCAGGCTTTTCGCAATCACGCTGATTGGCTGTGTCATACACAACTCCATCGTTTTATATACCGAACGAAACGTTCGACTTGAACTACCATATCGATTCGTTCATTATAATGGATATCTCGTTCGTTATGGTAAATTTTGATGTCTCAGAACCTGTTCTCCTGCCTGAAAGGCGATACGATTAAAGCCATTTTCCTTGTGGGTCTCGCCGTGGGTATCGTGGGTGTCTCCTACGGCTCACTGGCGATGGCATACGGTTTTCCACTGTGGGTGCCGCTGCTGCTCTCAGTTTCCGTGCTCGCGGGCGCATCTGAATTCATGTTTATTGGCATAGTCGCCAGCGGCGGCAATCCACTGGCTGCGGCGGCGGCAGGTTTACTGGTCAATGCCCGACATATCCCTTTCGGCGTGACCGTGCGCGATCTTGTCGGTCGTCGTGCCGCAAGCTTTATTGGCTGCCATATCATGAACGATGAGAGCGTCGTTTTTGGTCTTTCTCAGCCGACGCCTGAACAGCGGAAAGCGGCTTTCTGGCTGTGTGGAATGGTCGTCGCGATTATCTGGCCGCTCGGAGCGCTGCTGGGTGCCGCAGTCGGTAAGTTACTGCCCGCCCCCGAAACCATCGGCCTGGACGCGGTTTTCCCCGCCATCTTACTTGCGTTAGTGATCCCTGCGTTTAAGAGCCGCACCACGCTCATTCGCGCCTTTAGCGGCGCGGCACTTTCACTGGCAAGCGTACCTTTCGCCCCCGTTGGGCTGCCGGTTCTGCTGTCACTGTTTGGTCTACTCGCGAGGAAAAAATAATGGGCAATATGACGCTGATAATCGCCGGTATCGCCATTTTATCGGTCGGCACTTATTTAATGCGGCTTGGCGGGGCGAAGCTGGGTAACCGGCTAGCATTCTCTGAACGCTCTCAGGCGCTGCTCTCTGATGCCGCTACGGTACTGCTTTTTTCTGTCGCACTGGCCACAACCTTTTATGAGGGCGAACATTTCTCTGGGATGGCGCGCGTGCTGGGGGTGGGTTTTGCGGTGTTCCTGGCCTGGCGTAAAGCGCCGTTAATCGTGGTTATCCTGGCGGCAGCTATCGTCACCGCACTGCTGCGGGTGGCAGGTATCAACTAAAACATGCCGGATGGCGCGTCGCTTATCCGGCCTACCACAAAACGAAAAAAGCGCCCTGAGGGCGCTCTTTCGACAGTAGCTTTTCGCTTATTTGTTCAGTTCTGCGGTCATGTGCACGCGGTTACCGCTGTATGCCTGGGTAATTTTGTAAGAGCTTGCACCAGCCTGTTCAGCCTGAGCGGCAATTTTAGCTTCGGCACCATCAAGGGTAGAGGCGCTGGCAGTGACAGTTTGTGCTGCGAATGAACCGAAAGAAGTAGCGAGAGCGATAACTGCGACAAAAGTTTTGATGCTTTTCATGAGATAAACCCTTTAAGTTGGTTGTTTTTGTAAGGCATGTTGCCTTGATGTGATAAATGATAGGTCACATCTCAATCAACTAAAAGCGGAGTTATTTGTCGGTATTATTCAAAATAACTGAACATAAATCAGCCACCCGTTAATCGCTGCGGGTGGGTATAAATTGTCGCACGACCCGGCTTACAAAAGCCCACCAGCGTCAGATTACAGCGCTCAGCGACTTCGACGGCCAGCGTGGTTGCGGCAGACACGGCAAACAGGATCTCAACGCCGCACATGGCCGATTTCTGCACCATCTCATAGCTGGCGCGGCTGGAGACCAGGGCTGCGCCTTTCAACCACAACGCACCCTCTTTGGCACGATGCCCTAGCAGCTTATCAAGCGCCACGTGACGGCCAACATCTTCATGCCCGCCCACCAATTCACCGGAAGGCATCACCCAGGCAGCAGCGTGGGTGCAGCCCGTTTCACGGCCCACAGGTTGCACATCATCTAAATGGCGGAGCGCATAATCGAGATGGGCGAGATCGAAGGTCTGAGTAAACGGCAGCGGCTGGATAGGTTTACCGATATCGTTAAGTTGCTCAACGCCACACACGCCACAACCTGTACGCCCGGCCAGCGCGCGGCGACGTTCTTTTAACCCCATGAAGCGACGGCTGGACAGCTCAATTCTGACCTCCATACCGTTACACGCCGGGGCGACATCCATTCCAAAAATTTCCCGGGGATGCTCGATAATCCCTTCCGACAAGGAGAAGCCCATTGCGAAGGCTTCGAGATCTTTGGGCGTTGCCATCATCACTACGTGAGAGATGCCGTTGTAGACCAACGCAACGGGAACTTCTTCTGCAAGAATATCCTGAGTGGGTTGCATAATCTGTGGCCTTCTGAAGACAGAACGCTCGGCTGCGCCAATCAGCTGCAACGAGGGTTTGACTTCATCTTTAAAATTAAACACGGCAAATACTCTGAACAACGTCAACAATACGGGGCGTCTATTCCACCACAACCAGGGGGAATTGAGGCTTATTATGGATCAAGTTTGTGGTGCAATAACGCACAACTGCACTTATTACCGCTCATTATGCAAAAACTGCCCCGGTCGGTACATCTAATCCCTTGTAGTTACTGCCGTTAATTATCCCGGCATTCCGTTCCGCATTCCGTTCAATTTGTGATCTACACCACAATTCAATGTTAATACGTGCAAATTCTATTCACCGGCCATTAACCGTATCGGAACAAGCCTACCGATAATGTGGTATTCTGATGGAAAGCCCTCCAGGACCTGAGGGCATCGCATTTTTCAGCACCTTCGTCGTGCTACGGCGAGGAAAAACTACAAGCAATGACAATGTCGAAACAAGGAGCAATCCATGCAGGTCAGCAGAAGACAGTTCTTTAAGATCTGCGCTGGCGGTATGGCAGGAACCACGGCAGCGGCGCTGGGCTTTGCCCCGGGCCTCGCACTCGCGGAAACACGGCAGTACAAATTGCTGCGCACCCGTGAGACTCGTAACACCTGCACTTACTGCTCTGTCGGTTGTGGGCTATTGATGTATAGCCTCGGCGACGGCGCAAAAAACGCAAAAGCCTCGATTTTCCATATCGAAGGGGACCCGGATCACCCGGTCAACCGTGGCGCACTGTGCCCGAAAGGCGCAGGTCTGGTGGACTTCATCCACTCAGAAAGCCGTCTGAAGTATCCTGAATATCGCGCCCCAGGCTCCGATAAGTGGCAGAAAATCAGTTGGGATGAAGCGTTTGACCGCATTGCCAAACTGATGAAGGCTGACCGTGACGCCAACTTTATTGAAAAGAACGATGCCGGGACTACCGTCAACCGTTGGCTCACCACCGGCATGCTTTGCGCATCGGCATCCAGTAACGAAACCGGATTTTTAACCCAGAAATTTACTCGCGCGCTCGGTATGCTCGCGGTCGACAACCAGGCACGCGTCTGACACGGACCAACGGTAGCAAGTCTTGCTCCAACATTTGGTCGCGGTGCGATGACCAACCACTGGGTCGACATCAAAAACGCCAACCTCATCGTGGTGATGGGCGGTAATGCCGCTGAAGCACACCCGGTCGGGTTCCGCTGGGCGATGGAAGCCAAAATACACAACGGCGCGAAGCTGATTGTTATCGATCCCCGCTTTACGCGTACCGCGTCGGTGGCGGATTTCTACGCCCCTATTCGCTCAGGCACTGACATCACTTTCCTGTCAGGCGTCATGCTGTACCTGTTGAACAACGAAAAATTCAACCGTGAGTACACCGAAGCCTACACCAACGCCAGCCTTATCGTACGCGAAGACTTTAGCTTCAACGACGGCCTGTTCAGCGGCTACGACGCCGAAGCGCGTAAGTACGATAAAACGTCGTGGAACTACGAGCTTGATGAGAACGGTTACGCCAAACGCGATACCACCCTCACCCATCCGCGCTGCGTCTGGAATCTGCTGAAACAGCATATTTCCCGCTATACGCCGGAGATGGTGGAGAACATTTGCGGTACGCCAAAAGCCGACTTCCTCAAAGTCTGTGAGTACATTGCAGAAACCAGCGCGCACGATAAAACCGCCTCGTTCCTGTATGCACTGGGCTGGACGCAGCACTCCATCGGTTCGCAGAACATCCGTACCATGGCGATGATTCAGCTGCTGCTTGGCAACATGGGTATGGCTGGCGGCGGCGTAAACGCCCTGCGCGGTCACTCCAACATCCAGGGTCTGACCGACTTAGGATTGCTGTCACAGAGCCTGCCAGGCTACATGACGCTGCCAAACGAAAAGCAGCCTGATCTGCAAACCTACCTCACCGCCAACACGCCGAAACCGCTGCTGGAAGGTCAGGTGAACTACTGGGGCAACTACCCGAAATTCTTCGTCTCGATGATGAAGACCTTCTACGGCGACAAAGCCACGGCGGAAAATAGCTGGGGCTATGACTGGTTGCCGAAGTGGGACAAAGGGTACGACGTGCTGCAGTACTTCGAGATGATGAAAGAGGGTAAGGTCAACGGCTATCTGTGCCAGGGCTTTAACCCGGTTGCTTCATTCCCGAACAAAAACAAAACGGTCGCAGCGCTTTCAAAACTGAAATATCTGGTGACCATCGATCCGCTCAACACCGAAACGTCAACGTTCTGGCAGAACCACGGCGAGTCAAACGATGTTGATCCGTCGAAAATCCAGACCGAAGTGTTCCGCCTGCCATCAACTTGCTTTGCCGAAGAGAACGGTTCTATCGTTAACTCCGGTCGCTGGTTGCAGTGGCACTGGAAAGGCGCTGACGGCCCGGGAGAGGCGGTCACCGACGGTCAGATCCTCGCCGGTATCTTCTTGCGCTTGCGTAAGATGTACGCCGAAGAAGGCGGCCCGGTACCTGAGCAGGTGCTGAACATGAGCTGGAACTACTCAACGCCGGAAGAACCAGCGTCTGAGGAAGTGGCGATGGAGAACAACGGGAAAGCGCTGGCCGATATTATCGACCCGGCCACCGGTGCGGTTCTCGTCAAAAAAGGCCAGCAGCTTAGCTCCTTTGCCCAACTGCGCGATGACGGCACTACCGCCAGCGGCTGTTGGATCTTCGCCGGCAGCTGGACGCCGGAAGGCAACCAGATGGCGCGTCGTGACAACGCCGACCCATCCGGCCTTGGCAACACGCTGGGCTGGGCCTGGGCGTGGCCGCTCAACCGCCGTATTCTGTATAACCGTGCTTCCGCTGATCCGCAGGGTAACCCGTGGGATCCGAAGCGTCAGCTCCTGAAATGGGACGGCGCGAAATGGGGCGGCGTGGATATTGCTGACTACAGTGCAGCAGCACCGGGCAGTAATGTCGGGCCGTTTATCATGCAGCCGGAAGGGATGGGACGTCTTTTTGCCCTCGATAAGATGGCGGAAGGTCCGTTCCCGGAACACTACGAGCCGTTTGAAACACCGCTGGGCACCAACCCACTGCACCCGAACGTTATCTCTAACCCTGCCGCCCGTATCTTCAAAGGCGACAAGGAAGCGTTGGGTAAAGCGGACAAGTTCCCGTACGTCGGCACCACCTATCGTCTGACCGAGCACTTCCACTACTGGACCAAGCATGCGTTGCTTAACGCCATCGCCCAGCCGGAACAGTTTGTGGAAATCGGTGAAAAGCTGGCGAACAAGCTCAACATTGCTCACGGTGATACCGTTAAAGTCTCCTCCAACCGTGGCTATATCAAAGCCAAGGCAGTGGTGACTAAGCGTATTCGTACGCTGAAGGTTGACGGTAAGGATATCGATACCATCGGTATTCCTATCCACTGGGGTTATGAAGGCGTGGCGAAGAAAGGGTTTATTGCCAATACCCTGACACCGTCCGTCGGTGATGCGAACTCACAGACGCCAGAGTTTAAGTCCTTCCTCGTGAACGTGGAAAAGGTGTAACGGAGACGACCTATGGCTTATCAATCACAAGATATTATTCGTCGTTCCGCCACTAACGGTTTCACTCCCGCGCCTCACGCGCGGGATCACCAGGAAGAGGTGGCGAAGCTTATCGACGTCACCACCTGTATAGGCTGTAAAGCCTGTCAGGTGGCCTGTTCTGAGTGGAACGACATCCGCGATGAAATCGGCAGCAACGTCGGGGTGTACGACAACCCCGCAGACCTGACCGCCAAATCCTGGACGGTCATGCGCTTCTCGGAAGTGGAGCAGAACGACAAACTCGAGTGGCTTATCCGTAAGGATGGCTGTATGCACTGCGCCGATCCGGGCTGCCTGAAGGCGTGTCCGGCGGAAGGGGCAATCATTCAGTATGCCAACGGCATCGTCGACTTCCAGTCAGAGCAGTGCATCGGTTGCGGCTACTGCATCGCGGGCTGTCCGTTCAACGTTCCGCGCCTGAACCCGGAAGACAACCGCGTGTACAAATGTACGCTGTGCGTCGACCGCGTAAACGTCGGGCAAGAACCGGCATGCGTAAAAACCTGCCCAACCGGCGCTATCCACTTTGGTTCTAAAGAGGATATGAAAGTGCTGGCGGGCGAGCGCGTCACCGAGTTGAAAACCCGTGGTTACGACAATGCAGGTCTGTACGATCCGGCAGGCGTTGGCGGCACGCACGTGATGTACGTACTGCACCACGCCGACAAGCCAAATCTGTATCACGGTTTGCCGGAGAACCCGGAAATCAGCGCCACCGTTAAGTTCTGGAAAGGTATCTGGAAACCGCTGGCCGCGGTCGGTTTTGCTGCCACGTTTGCCGCGAGCATCTTCCACTACGTCGGTGTCGGTCCGAACCGCGCAGAAGATGAAGAAGACAATCTGCATGAAGATAACGATGAGGTGCGCAAATGAAAAAACGTGACACCATCGTGCGCTACACGGCGCCGGAACGTATCAACCACTGGGTCACCGCCTTCTGTTTCATTCTGGCGGCGGTGAGCGGATTGGGATTTTTCTTCCCATCCTTCAACTGGTTAATGCAAATCATGGGCACACCACAGCTGGCGCGAATTCTGCACCCGTTCGTCGGCGTTATCATGTTTGCGTCGTTTATCATCATGTTTTTCCGCTATTGGCACCACAATCTAATCAATCGGGATGATATCTTTTGGGCGAAGAATATTCGTAAGATCGTCGTCAACGAGGAAGTAGGTGACACCGGACGCTATAACTTCGGCCAGAAATGCGTATTCTGGGCGGCGATTATCTTCCTGGTGCTGCTGCTGGTGAGCGGGGTGATTATCTGGCGTCCGTACTTTGCGCCTGCTTTCTCAATCCCGGTGATCCGATTTGCGTTAATGCTGCATTCATTTGCCGCAGTGGCGCTAATTGTGGTTATCATGGTGCATATTTACGCCGCCCTTTGGGTGAAAGGCACCATTACCGCGATGGTGGAAGGATGGGTTACCCGTTCATGGGCGAAGAAACATCACCCACGCTGGTACCGTGAAGTCCGCCAGAAACAGGAAAAGTCATCTGAATGAGTATTCGCATAATCCCGCAAGATGAGCTGGGTTCGAGCGAGAAACGTACGGCGGAAGCAATTCCGCCGTTACTATTCCCCAGACTCAAAAATCTCTATAACCGCCGCGCCGAACGTCTGCGCGAGCTGGCTGAGAATAACCCGCTGGGTGATTACCTGCGCTTTGCCGCGCTTATCGCCCACGCTCAGGAAGTGGTGCTTTACGACCATCCGCTGCGGATGGATCTCACCGCGCGTCTGAAAGAAGCGAATGACCAGGGCAAGCCGCCGCTGGATATTCACGTTCTGCCGCGTGACAAGCACTGGCACACCCTGCTGCAATCGATGATTGCCGAGCTGAAGCCCGAGATGAGTGGCCCGGCGCTGGCGGTTATTGAAAACCTCGAAAAAGCCTCCGAGCAGGAACTGGAGAATATGGCAAGCGCGCTGTTTGAATCCGACTTCGCTTCGGTAAGCAGCGATAAAGCGCCATTTATCTGGGCTGCGCTGTCGCTTTACTGGGCGCAAATGGCTAGCCTCATTCCAGGCAAAGCCCGTGCGGAATACGGCGAACAGCGCCAGTTCTGCCCGGTGTGCGGTTCCATGCCGGTGTCCAGCATCGTACAAATTGGCTCGACGCAGGGTCTGCGGTATCTGCACTGCAATCTGTGTGAAACCGAATGGCACGTAGTGCGCGTGAAGTGCAGCAACTGTGAACAGAGCCGCGACCTGCACTACTGGTCACTGGACAATGAGCAGTCCGCAATTAAAGCTGAAAGCTGCGGTGACTGCGGCACTTACCTGAAGATTTTGTATCAGGAAAAAGACCCGAAAGTCGAAGCCGTCGCGGACGACCTGGCCTCGCTGGTGCTGGACGCAAGAATGGAGCAGGAAGGGTTCGCCCGTAGCTCTATTAACCCGTTCTTGTTCCCGGGCGAAGGGGAGTAGGTTTACCTGACAACCCGGCTATCTGCCGGGTTGTTCATTCAGGTTCGCAGTGCCTGAATAACATTTCTGGGATCGTTCGCAATCGCGCGCAGTAATGCTTTTGCAGGCCCCGTTGGTGAACGTCTTCCCTGTTCCCAATTTCTTAACGTATCCACGTTTACCGATATCAGCTCAGCAAACTTAGATTGTGATAGTCCAGATGACTGACGAATCTCTTTAATTTTCATGGCATCAATATGAAAAGTACGTGAAGGCTGACGGGTTCCCGCAATTATTTCATTCATTTGAGCCATGCTTTGAGTTAACTGCTCAAATAGCGCCTTATCCATTTACCACCCCTCAATTAATTTGCGAAGCACCGTCTTTTCCTGCGCCGTCATATCATCTTTAATCCCTTTTTGATAAATCAGCAGCATGCGGATCTCAAAGCAATGGCTGTGATAAAAATAGATAACCCTCACTCCACCGCGTTTCCCTTTCCCTCGCGATCCCCAACGAACTTTCCTTAAACCACCAGATTCCTGGATGAGCTCGCCGCAATCCGGGTTAAGAGCCATATAGACCTGTAACCCTGCGTATTCATCATCATTCAGTAGCTTAGTGACTTCTTGCGTAAAGATTTCCGTTTCTATGAATATCATATTCAGTACGCCATTGGCTTATAGTAGACCTAAATAACTATACGTCAATGGCGTATAGTGGTTATGTCTCAAAATAACGTGAAAAAAAACCACTGACCAACCGCGACCTTCCTTTTGCGAGCCGCTTTCCGAAATCGAACATCTTGCCCAATCCCCTATTTTCATTCGTCACGAACCAGGCTATAACACTGTATAAATAAACAGCCAATGGGAGCAGGTGATGGCACTGGAAAATGGAATTGCGGAGCTGGTTGCAGAATTTATTACGGCAGGTCGTCCCTCTTCAAGACGGCAGAGTATTGATGACCGGAGGGCGGGTTATATTGCCAGTACGTCGCTTGCCGGTGAGAAAGAGATACGGGTTAAATCAGAAGATATTGTGCTTGAAGGCATGACGTTTCGCGTAATATCGCCGCTAAATGCGGCACGTTCACTCCCCTGCGTCGTTTACTACCACGGCGGCTGTTTTGTTAGCGGCGGCTTTATGACGCACGATAATCAGCTACGCCAGTTAGCCTACAACAGCGGGTGTCGGGTGATTGCCGTGCGGTATCGCCTTGCGCCAGAGCACACCTTCCCCGCAGCTCATGACGATGCGGAACGGGGAGCGAATCTCGTGCATAAATACGCCGGTCAGCTTGGTATCAATGCCCACCGCATTACGCTTGCCGGAGATAGCGCGGGCGGGCATCTGGCGCTGGTGACTGCGCTACGTTTAAAAAAATCCGCGCAATGGTCGCCTGCCGCCTTAGTCCTGATTTACCCCATGCTCGACGCGACCGCCAGCTTTGCCAGCTACCTCAGCAATGGTCAGGATTACATTATCACCCGCGATACATTGCTCTCCGGTTATGAAATGTATCTCCAGCAGACCGATACTCAGCATCCTGAAGCAAGCCCACTTTGGCGCAACGATTTTAGCGGCTTACCGCCGGTGCATATCCTTACCGCTGAATTTGATCCGTTACGGGATGAAGGAGAGGCACTACAACAAAGATTAACGCGACAGGGAGTTGCCTGTACCGGCCAGCGTTATCTCGGCGTGATACATGGTTTCTTCCAGCTTGGGGGCGTCAGTGAAACGGCGCGAGGAGCCATGCAGGATGTGGCCCGGCGAATAGCCAGGGCCGGTGAGTGAGAGGTCAATTTCAGTAGGGGCACGCCCCTACTCTTCCTCGTTACCGCCCTCTTCATAGGCGCCAAACGGTTTGGCAGGCAGCACGATGTAGGTACCTTCAAACACCACACCCGGAGAATCATCACCGAAGAGCTCAACCTGCATCTGGACTCGCGCTTTACGACCACGGGCCAGACGGTCTAGATCGCCGCTCAGGGAGCCTAAATCGGCAATCGCGGTAGGTCTTCCGGTGATCGGTCTGCTGTAACGAATATGGGCATCGGCAAGGATAATCGTGCCGCCCAGATGGCGTTCACGCAGCATCAACCAGATGAGTCCCCAGCCGGTTAATGTCGCCAGTGAAAACAGGCTTCCAGCAAACAGCGTGTGGTGCGGATTCTGATTGCCAGTTTCCGGCATGGTAGTAATAAATTTTTGCCCGGTGTACTGCTGAATGCGCACGCCCATTTTTTCGCTGAGAGGAATATGATCGTACCAGGCCTGCTGTAATTGTGCGCACCAGTCACCGCGATGCAGAATGTCGTCAAGCGAAGCGACCGGTTTTATCATCAGGAAGTGGCGAACCGGAGTGGTCTGCGGCGTGGTGATCTCGCCGTGGCTCACAAAGCCCAGTTTGGCGAAGAATGCCATCGCGTCCTCACGTGCGCTACAGGTCACACGTTTTACGCCTTCCTGGCGCGCCACGGACTCCAGGGTCATCGCAATGAGCGTGCCAAGGCCTTTGTTCTGAACATCGGGATGAACCGCCATAAAGCGGATAGAGGCTTCGCTGTCGGCGTTAATGTAAAGACGACCGACGGCGACAAGCTTTCCCTCTTCATCAACCACCATCTGGTGATGCGCTAGTGCATCCCACGCATCGCGCTCGGATCCTTTGGGTTGATGAAGGGGTTTACGCAGCATTTCCCAGCGAAACTGATAATACTGTTCTAACTCTTCTGCCGTTTGCGGTACTCGGAGATGATACATAGTGGCACTCTCTTTTGTCCCCCGCGTTCTACCGGGAAGTGGGTTCATACCTGCAACCAGAACGTGACCGGGCCATCATTGACCAGCGACACCTGCATATCCGCAGCAAATCGTCCTGTTTGGGTGTTCATTTCCTGTTGGCGGCAACGCTCAACAAAATATTCATAAAGCGCTTCGGCACGGTCTGGCGCAGCACCTTTAGAAAAGCCCGGACGCATTCCACGTTCGGTATCTGCGGCAAGGGTAAACTGCGACACCACCAGCACGCTGCCACCGGCCTGCTTAACGTTCAGGTTCATTTTATCATCAGCATCACTGAAAATTCGGTAACCCAGTACGCGTTCACACAGGCGGTTGGCTTTTTGTTCGTCGTCGTCTCTCTCAACGCCCAGGAGCACCAGTAGCCCTGGCCCTATTTCTCCGGTGATTTCATCCGCCACGCTTACGCTGGCACGGGTCACCCGCTGAATTAATGCAATCATGGTTATTCGTCTTCTTGTGGCTCTGTTTTTAATTTTCGGTATTCACCGAGAGTGACAGTTATTTCCGCACCAAGCAAGACGATACACCATGTCCAATAGACCCAGACAAACAGGATGGGGATCACCGCCAGCACGCCATAAATGAGCTGATATGACGGAAACATGGTGATATAAAGCGCAAAACCTTTCTTTCCTGCTTCGAACAAGACAGCAGCAACAAATGCACCGGTTATCGCATCGCGATTAGGTACGCGGGTGATTGGCACGACGCTGTAGAGCAACCAGAATGAGAGCCAGGAGAGCACCAGCGGAAAAATTCTCAGCACGTTATCAATGACGGTATTGAGATCGCTGGCCCAGCGCAGCGAGAGCAGATAAGAGCTGATTGCCAGACTGGCGCCGGCCAACAGCGGCCCAAGCGTTAAAATCATCCAGTAAACGGCAAAAGAGTAAACTTTGGGCCGGGTGCGTTTGCTGCGCCAGATGGTATTTAACGCACTGTCGATGGCATACATCAGCAGCAGCGCCGTAACAATCAATCCACATGCGCCAACCGCCGTCATTTTGTTGGAGTTAGCGACGAATTGTTCGATATAACGCTGAATGACATCCCCGGTCGCCGGGATAAAGTTGGCAAAGATAAAATGACGCAGTTGTACACTGACGTCAGAAAACATCGGAAACGCCGCGAAAAGTGCAAAAATAACGGCAATCAACGGCACCAGCGAGAGCAATGAGACATAGGCAAGGTTTCCCGCCAACGTCGTCATATTGTCCTCATCAATACGCTTCCACAGCAACTTAAGCCAGGCCCAAATCGGACGAGTATGGTGCCTGGTTTTTTGATGAACGGTTTTTAACATAATAACTTCGCGAAATAATCAGGAATGGTCGTTTTATCGGTCACCATAATACTGGTGATCCCCAGACGGCGAGCTCCTTCTATATTCTCAGCATTGTCATCGAAGAAGACCGTCTCCTGCGCTGAAAAGCCTTCCGCCTGCAAAACATGTTGGTAAATACGGGCCTCGGGCTTACGCATTCCCAGCTCTTGCGACAGATAGATGTGATCGGCAGCCTGCTGTATCTCTGGATACTCTTGAGGCCAGAACGTTGTGTGTAAACGGTTAGTGTTCGACAAAACCACCACGCGATGTCCCTGTTCGCGGAGTTTTTGCATCACCGCAACAACCTCCGGGCGCAGCGCCACAAAAACAGCCTGCCAGCCGTGTGAAAATTGTTCGTAGCTCAGCGGCAACGCCAACTCGTGACAAATCGCGTCTGCAAATGCCTCGTCCGTTATTTCACCCCGCTCATGCTGCTGAAAAGCCTCTCCCATCGTAAAATTCTGCTTTAGCGAGGCCAGCGGTACACGGCTCAGGTCACTCCATGCCCCTAGCACACGGTTGAAGTCGATATCGACAATCACATTACCTAAATCAAAGATATAGAGCATGACCTTCTCCTTGTAAGCCGTGGAAGAATAACTGTAGCGGGAAAGCCGAAGTTTGACTACCGACGACGGTCAGACCTGGTAACTTTAGCTAATAGTGCTATTCCTTCAGAGATAAAATATCCTAACTTCCGCACACCTTTCCGATCTCAAGTAGTAAAAATCCTGGTACATAGCGAAATATAATGCATTTGCGCATCGTTAATTATTTGAAGTTGGATTTTCCCCAGGAATAATCAGTTAAAGTCATTCAGTATCGTTATTAAATCAATAATATGTAATTTTCATTAGCATTGACACATTTACTTACAGGTGAAATATTTAAAGTGTAGCTAATGGAAAGGGATCGCTGAAGATAGCGGAATATTATTTACGGGTGTAACCCTACACTCAAATACCCTGATCATAATAAACCAGCGTAATTAAGTTATAGATAAAGAAACTACGTTTTATTTTTAATAAAGCCGCCCGGCATTTATTAACGTATTCACCTGTTTCATATAAATATTTAAATGTCGTTATAAATCAGGCCTAAAGGAAGGAGGCTATTATGTTACATCAGAATAGATATTCTCGAATTGCATTGGCGGTCTCAGCCGCTTTAGCTTCTTTCACACTCCCGGCGCAAGCAGCCTTGATTGACTTTGAAAGCTTACCCTCAAGCGGCTTGGTTTCCGAGCTGCCGGCTGAGCTACGAGCACTCATCCCTGCAACGGCAAACACCAACTATCAAAAAAATGGCAGTAATCCTAACTATATTTATCAATATGATCCGGGCAGTATCCAAATTTACGGAAATAACGTGACCTTAAATGGTCCCGGTGGAGAAGCTTTTGAGCATTCTCTAATGGTTCTTCGTAACTCGCAATCGGGAAGCGCGGGCGTTATTTTGGGCGATGACCTGACTATCTACACCAAATCAAAAGTTTCAACTAACGATGGTAAAGATGTTGATGGCATCCGTACTCATGGTACTAACACCCCGGACAACCCAATATTTATCATCACGGGCGATCGCACGAAAATTTACGTTAATGGGTACAGCGGAGACGGCATTAACGCGGGGTACAGTAGTTTTAGCCAGGGTTATCTTGGTTCAGCCAATATTTATGTTGGCGATGAATTATATATTGAAACTACGGGTTTTCAGGGCCGCGGAATTACCGCTAACGCCATGAAAAATTCCTCACTGGTTAAAAACAATATTATTGTTGGCGATAAAGCTCACATTGTCACACGCGGTAATAGTGCCGAAGGTGTACGCACAAGCCAGGACGGCTCTTATGTGCGCCTCGGTGATAACACGACCATTGAAACCTATGGAACGAGTTCATACGGGCTTTATGCTGGCAGTCTTTCAACGATTGATGTTGGAAAATATACAACTATCACAACCGACGAGAGCCGGGCCTACGGAATGTATGCCTCCAATGGCACCGTAAACCTTGACGAGCACGCCTCCATCACAACCAACGGCGCTGATGGTCACGGCATTTATTCCTATGGGGCAACCGGGGTGGCGAACGTGGGCGAAAATGCCTCTATTGTCACCCAGGGCAACGGTGCTCACGGTGTATACGCCTATAGCTCTGGCACGGTAAACCTCGGCAATAACATCAACATAGCGGCCAACAGCGCGGAAAAATCCGCTACGAAAGCCCCAGCCGGTTTATATGCGATTTCACGCGGCAAGATAAATTTGGCCGGTAACGCGACTGTCAACATGGCTGGCGATAATGACAGCCAAAGCTACGCAATCCTCGCGGAAAGTGGCGGGATGATTGATGGTTCAGCGGGTGGACAGCTTAATATAAAAGGCGATTTACTGGCCGCCGGTGCGATTGCGAGCACCAGCTCACTGCCTTTGCAACAAAGCACTATTACGTTGAACATGACCAATCAATCGTTATGGGATGGCGCTTCATATATCACCGACACGGCGGCCGGAACGGGCAACATTTCCGTATCGATGAGCGATGCAACCTGGAATATGAGCAACAGCTCAACCCTGACTAACCTGACGCTAAATTCCGGCAGTACCGTCAATTTCCAGCACGCGGATCCCGATAGCTGGCAGACCCTGACGATCCAGGAAGATTTTACGGGTAATGGCGGTAAGCTGGTCTTTAATACCGTGCTTAATGATGATGATTCGGATACCGATAAGCTTATTGTTAACGGTAATACCTCAGGGAATGCTCTGGTTGCCGTGACGAATATTGGTGGCACGGGTGCTGAAACCGTTGAAGGGATTGAAATCATCACCGTTGGAGGTCTGTCCAACGGGTTATTTGAAAAAGACGGACGTATCGTCGCAGGCGGATACGACTATAACGTTGTCCAGAAAGGGAATAATTGGTATCTGACAAGCCTTCTCACCCCGGTTGACCCACCGCCGCCAGATCCGGTTGACCCACCGCCGCCAGACCCGGTTGACCCACCGCCGCCAGACCCGGCCGACCCACCGCCGCCAGATCCGGCCGACCCACCGCCGCCAGATCCGGCCGACCCACCGCCGCCAGACCCGGTCGACCCACCGCCGCCAGATCCGGTCGACCCACCGCCGCCAGATCCGGTCGCCCCACCGCCGCCAGATCCGGTTGACCCACCGCCGCCAGATCCGGTCGACCCACCGCCGCCAGATCCGATTGACCCACCGGACCCGGTTTCACCACCATTGGTGCCACCAGCACCTCCAGGGGAGCATCAGTATCGCCCTGAGTATGGTAGCTATATGGCGAACAATTATGCCGCGAATACGATGTTCCTCACCCGTCTTCACGACCGTCTGGGTGAAACACAGTACACCGACCTGCTCACCGGCGAGAAAAAGGTGACAAGCCTGTGGCTGCGTAATGTCGGGGGGCATACGCGCTTTAAAGATGCCTCTGGGCAGCTCAGTACACAAAGTAATCGTTACGTAGTACAGCTGGGTGGCGATATTGCCCAGTGGAGCTCAGATGGCCTGGATCGTTGGCACATTGGCGCCATGGCCGGCTACGGCAACAGCCGCAGCAGAACCGAGTCCAACCTGACCCACTATCGCTCACGTGGACAGGTGACGGGTTACAGCGTCGGTCTGTACGGCACCTGGTATGCCAACGAGGCGAATAAAACCGGTACCTATGTCGATACCTGGGCATTGTATAGCTGGTTTGATAACAAAGTGATGGGTGAAAAACTGGCCACGGAGAAATATAAATCCAGCGGCATTACGGCATCCATCGAGGCGGGCTATAGCTTCAAAGTGTCGGAAAATGAACGTAACAGCTACTGGATCCAACCAAAAGTGCAGGTAATCTGGATGGATGTCCAGGCCGATAACCACCGTGAAGCCAACGGCACACGGGTGAAAGATAAAACCGACGGTAATTTGATGACACGTCTCGGCGTGAAGGCTTATATCCACGGGCATCACCCGATTGATGATGGAAAATCACGTGAGTTCCAGCCGTTCATTGAAGCCAACTGGATCCACAACACTCAGACCACGCGGGTGAAAATGGACGACATTAGTAATGAAATGCGCGGTACGAAGAATATCGGTGAACTGAAGCTGGGCGTTGAAGGGCAGATTACGCCACGCCTGACCATGTGGGGGAACGTTGCCCAGCAGATTGGCGATAAAGGCTACAGTGATACGCAAGGGATGCTAGGCGTGAAGTACAGCTTCTGATTTGCAACCTAAGTGACTGACAACGCCTGACGGATACCGTCAGGCGTTTTTTTTCACCCTTTCAGCACTATTCCGGGCAAAAAAAAGCCGCTGATGATCAGCGGCTTTTCACAATCAAAGACGATAATTAGTCTTCTTTAGGACCACGATTCGCGCGTTTACGATCGTTTTCAGTCAGGTGACGTTTACGGATACGGATAGAAATTGGAGTCACTTCTACCAGTTCGTCGTCATCGATGAATTCCAGAGCCTGTTCCAGCGTCATTTTCTGAGCAGGAACCAGCGTGGTCGCTTCATCAGTACCGGAAGCACGCATGTTGGTCAGTTTTTTACCGGTCAGGCAGTTTACAGTCAGGTCGTTAGAACGACTGTGAATACCGATGATCTGGCCTTCATAAACTTCTGCACCGTGACCCAGGAACAGCTTACCGCGGTCCTGCAGGCTGAACAGTGCGAACGCAACTGCTTTACCCTGGCCGTTGGAGATCAGTACGCCGTTCTGACGCTGACCCACTTCACCCGGACGAACGTCGTCGTAGTGGCTGAAGGTGGAGTACAGCAGACCGGTACCGGAGGTCATGGTCATGAACTCTGAACGGAAGCCGATAAGGCCTCGGCTTGGGATCACGTAGTCAAGACGTACGCGGCCTTTGCCGTCTGGATTCATGTTTTTCAGGTCGCCTTTACGCTCGCCCAGTGCCTGCATAACAGAACCCTGGTGCTGCTCTTCGACGTCCAGCGTTACGTTTTCGAATGGCTCTTGTTTACGGCCATCGATTTCGCGGAAGATAACTTTCGGACGGGAAACCGCCATCTCGAAACCTTCACGACGCATGTTTTCAATCAGAACGGACAGGTGCAGCTCACCACGACCAGAAACGCGGAATGCGTCAGCATCCGGGGTTTCTTCAACGCGCAGCGCAACGTTGTGTACCAGTTCTTTCTTCAGACGGTCAAGAATCTGACGAGAAGTAACGTACTTACCTTCTTTACCACAGAATGGAGAAGTGTTGACGTTAAAGAACATGGTTACGGTTGGTTCATCAACAGACAGCGCTGGCAGCGCTTCAACATTCTGCGGATCGCAGATGGTGTCGGAGATGTTCAGCTCGCCCAGACCGGTGATCGCGATGATATCGCCAGCTTCCGCCAGGTCGCTATCGATACGTTCCAGACCCAGGTGGGTCAGGACTTTACCGACTTTACCGTTACGGGTTTTGCCTTCGCTATCAATGATAGTGATCTGCTGGTTTGGTTTCACTTTACCGCGTTTGATACGGCCGATACCGATAACGCCAACGTAGTTGTTGTAGTCCAGCTGGGAGATTTGCATCTGCAGTGGGCCATCCAGGTCTACGTCTGGAGCTGGTACATGGTCAACAATCGCCTGGTACAGCGGGGTCATGTCTGGCGCCATATCTTCATGGTCAACGCCAGCAATACCATTCAGCGCAGAGGCGTAAATGATAGGGAAGTCCAGCTGTTCGTCGGTCGCGTCGAGGTTAACGAACAGGTCGAATACCTGGTCAACAACCCAATCAGGACGTGCGCCTGGACGGTCAACTTTGTTGATAACAACGATTGGCTTCAAGCCGTGAGCAAATGCTTTTTTGGTCACGAAGCGCGTCTGCGGCATCGGGCCATCCATTGCATCAACAACCAGCAGCACGGAGTCTACCATGGACATGACGCGCTCAACTTCACCACCGAAGTCGGCGTGCCCTGGGGTATCAACGATGTTGATACGGTAATCATTCCATTTGATTGCGGTGTTTTTCGCGAGGATGGTAATCCCACGCTCTTTCTCCAAATCGTTGGAGTCCATCACACGCTCTTGTGTTTCAGCACGCGCATCAAACGTACCGGATTGCTGGAGCAGCTTATCAACCAGGGTAGTCTTACCATGGTCAACGTGCGCGATGATGGCGATATTACGCAAATTTTCGATCACAACTTTGCCTCGGGCATTAGAAATAGCGCGTTATTGTACACGGATTAATCGCACTACAAAACAGGATCACAGAGATCCTCCGCAAACAAGTATTGCAGAGTTTCTTTGTGATCGCTTTCACGGAGCATAAAAAGGGCACCTAATCGCAATTTGCACCAATATGGTGCTCAACAATCACAGATAAGCACTATAATGGTGCAAACAAGCTATCGTGGTGCAGCCCTTTTGCACTATGGTGCGCATGATAACGCCTTTTGGGGGTAATTTAAAAGTTGGCACAGATTTCGCTTTATATTTTTTAGGGCAACAACGCCACTTTATGCAGTGATAGAAGACCTCGTTACCACGACGACAATGAAAATTCCGGGAGATGTTAAGTATGTCCGCTGAACACGTTTTGACGATGCTGAATGAGCACGAAGTGAAGTTTGTCGATTTGCGCTTCACCGATACCAAAGGTAAAGAACAGCACGTTACGATCCCTGCTCATCAGGTAAATGCCGAATTCTTTGAAGAAGGCAAAATGTTTGACGGCTCCTCAATCGGCGGCTGGAAAGGCATTAACGAATCCGACATGGTGCTGATGCCTGACGCATCGACTGCTCTCATCGACCCGTTCTATGAAGAATCTACCCTGATTATTCGTTGTGACATCCTGGAACCAGGCACCCTGCAGGGCTACGACCGTGACCCGCGCTCCATCGCGAAACGCGCTGAAGAATACCTGCGTTCTACCGGTATCGCGGACACCGTACTGTTCGGGCCAGAGCCAGAATTCTTCCTGTTTGATGACATTCGTTTCGGCGCATCTATCTCCGGTTCTCACGTCGCTATCGATGATATCGAAGGCGCATGGAACTCCTCCACCAAATACGAAGGTGGTAACAAAGGTCACCGTCCAGGCGTGAAAGGCGGTTACTTCCCGGTTCCTCCGGTCGATTCTTCTCAGGACATCCGTTCTACCATGTGTCTTATCATGGAAGAGATGGGTCTGGTTGTAGAAGCGCATCACCACGAAGTGGCGACTGCTGGCCAGAACGAAATCGCTACCCGCTTTAACACCATGACCAAAAAAGCGGATGAGATTCAGATCTACAAATATGTGGTGCACAACGTTGCTCACCGCTTCGGTAAAACCGCGACCTTCATGCCAAAACCAATGTTTGGCGATAACGGTTCCGGTATGCACTGCCACATGTCCCTGTCCAAGAACGGCGTAAACCTGTTCTCCGGTGACAAATATGCGGGTCTGTCCGAGCAGGCGCTGTTCTACATCGGTGGTGTTATTAAGCACGCTAAAGCGATCAACGCCCTGGCGAACCCAACCACCAACTCTTACAAGCGTCTGGTCCCAGGTTATGAAGCCCCGGTTATGCTGGCCTACTCTGCCCGTAACCGTTCAGCCTCTATCCGTATCCCAGTGGTCGCCTCTCCGAAAGCACGTCGTATCGAAGTGCGCTTCCCGGATCCAGCGGCTAACCCATACCTGTGCTTCGCAGCGCTGCTGATGGCGGGTCTTGATGGTATCAAGAACAAAATCCATCCGGGCGAAGCGATGGACAAAAACCTGTACGATCTGCCTCCAGAAGAAGCCAAAGAGATCCCACAGGTTGCAGGCTCTCTGGAAGAAGCACTGAATGCGCTGGACGCAGACCGTGAATTCCTGACCGCGGGCGGCGTGTTCACTAACGAAGCTATCGACGCTTACATCGGTCTGCGTATCGAAGAGAACGACCGTGTACGCATGACGCCACACCCAGTAGAGTTCGAACTTTACTACAGCGTGTAATTGTTTTGAGTTGTTCAATCCAGCTAACGTTGCGTCATGACAAACCCGTCCTGACGTAACATCCTGGATGTTTCGTTGCCGTGGAAGCTTTCAGCCCATCTCTGGATGGGCTTTTTTCTCCACCAACCACCTGAACTTTCGCGCTTTTTAACCGTAAAAAGCTATAATGCACTAAAACAGTGCAAGCCTTTTCAGGAGACTGCTAAATGGCAACAGGCGCACTGCCCGATGCTGGGCAGATCCTCAATTCGTTAATCAACAGCATTTTATTAGTCGATGACGACCTTGCCGTTCATTATGCGAACCCCGCCGCCCAGCAACTGCTGGCGCAGAGTGCGCGTAAACTTTTCGGCACGCCGTTACCTGAGCTACTGAGCTATTTTTCGCTAAACATTGGCTTGATGCAGGAAAGTCTGCAAACCGGTCAGGGGTTTACGGATAACGAAGTCACCTTAGTCATCGACAGTCGTTCTCATATTCTTTCGCTTACGGCTCAACGTCTGCCCGATGGATTTATCCTGCTGGAAATGGCGCCGATGGACAATCAACGCCGCCTGAGCCAGGAGCAGCTCCAGCACGCTCAGCAAATCGCTGCACGCGATCTGGTGCGAGGGCTTGCCCATGAGATAAAAAACCCTCTGGGTGGCTTACGCGGCGCTGCACAGCTATTGAGTAAAGCCCTGCCCGATCCGGCATTGACTGAATATACCAATGTGATTATCGAACAGGCTGACCGTCTGCGTAATCTGGTGGACCGTCTGCTGGGGCCACAGCGCCCGGGTACTCACGTTAACGAGAGCATCCATAAAGTGGCAGAGCGGGTGGTGAAGCTGGTCTCAATGGAGCTACCGGATAACGTCACGCTGGTACGCGATTACGATCCCAGTTTGCCTGAACTGCCGCACGATCCCGACCAGATTGAGCAAGTTCTCCTTAATATCGTGCGTAATGCCCTTCAGGCATTAGGGTCAGAGGGCGGCGAAATTGTCCTGCGTACGCGAACCGCGTTTCAACTCACGCTACACGGCGTGCGCTATCGCCTGGCCGCCAGAATTGATGTGCAGGATAACGGCCCCGGCATTCCATCGCACTTACAGGACACATTGTTCTATCCGATGGTCAGCGGCCGTGAAGGCGGCACCGGGCTGGGTCTATCGATTGCTCGCAGCCTTATCGATCAGCACTCCGGCAAAATTGAATTTACCAGTTGGCCGGGCCATACCGAGTTTTCGGTTTACCTGCCAATTAAAAAATAAGGTGTGTTTATGCAACGAGGGATAGTCTGGGTCGTAGATGACGATAGCTCCATCCGTTGGGTGCTTGAACGCGCACTCTCTGGAGCGGGGCTAACCTGTACGACGTTTGAGGGTGGAAAAGAAGTGCTTGATGCGCTGGCGACTAAAACGCCAGACGTATTGATGTCCGATATCCGCATGCCGGGTATGGACGGTCTGGCGCTGTTAACGCAAATAAAACAGCGTCACCCGATGCTTCCGGTCATCATAATGACGGCACACTCCGATCTGGATGCTGCGGTGAGCGCCTATCAGCAAGGGGCATTTGATTATCTGCCAAAACCGTTCGATATCGATGAAGCGGTTGCCCTGGTTGAACGCGCCATCAGCCACTATCAAGAACAGCAGCAGCCGCGTAATGTGCAGGTAAACGACCCTACCACCGATATCATCGGTGAAGCGCCAGCGATGCAGGATGTATTCCGTATTATTGGTCGCCTGTCGCGCTCCTCAATCAGCGTGCTGATTAACGGGGAGTCCGGCACCGGTAAAGAACTGGTTGCACATGCGTTGCATCGCCACAGTCCACGCGTCAAAGCGCCGTTTATCGCGTTGAATATGGCGGCAATCCCGAAAGACCTGATTGAGTCTGAGCTATTTGGCCACGAGAAAGGCGCCTTTACCGGCGCGAATACCGTACGCCAGGGGCGTTTTGAGCAGGCCGACGGCGGCACCCTGTTTCTCGATGAGATAGGCGACATGCCAATGGATGTTCAGACTCGCCTGCTGCGCGTGCTGGCCGATGGGCAGTTCTATCGCGTCGGGGGGTATGCGCCGGTGAAGGTGGATGTGCGCATCATTGCGGCGACTCACCAGAATCTCGAACAGCGCGTTCAGGAAGGGAAGTTCCGCGAGGATTTATTCCACCGTCTGAACGTCATTCGTGTCCATCTGCCACCGCTGCGTGAGCGTCGGGAAGACATTCCACGTCTGGCGCACCATTTCTTGCAGGTGGCCGCGCGTGAACTGGGCGTTGAAGCCAAATTACTGCACCCGGAAACTGAAGCTGCGTTAACGCGCCTGGCCTGGCCTGGCAACGTGCGTCAGCTTGAGAACACCTGTCGCTGGTTAACGGTGATGGCTGCCGGACAAGAAGTCTTAATTCAGGATCTGCCTGGCGAACTGTTTGAAGCCAGTATGCCGGATAGCCCCGCAGCCGCTTCGCTGCCGGACAGTTGGGCCACGTTGTTGGCGCAGTGGGCTGACCGTGCGCTACGATCCGGTCATCAAAACCTATTGTCTGAAGCCCAGCCGGAAATGGAACGCACGCTGCTGACCACCGCGCTCCGGCATACTCAAGGACACAAGCAGGAAGCGGCTCGACTGTTAGGCTGGGGGCGTAATACGCTTACCCGCAAGCTTAAAGAGCTGGGGATGGAGTAATCCGCAGATAAAGTGTAAATATTGCTCGATTCGCGCAAGTTGCTGCAATTTTGTACTTTACTGTCACGATGAGTTAAGTATTATTCAGCCCGGAAATTTGAGGGGGGACAATAATGTTTGAATCATTGATTAATGTGGTATCGAGCGGTGCCGCCAGTCATTCGCCACAAACCGCAGCTGCGGCCGTGCTGTGCGCTGCGCTGGTTGGGCTTTTTAGCTAAGCCGGATGGCGCTTGCGCTTATCCGGCCTACAGTCGATTTGTAGGCCCGGTAAGCGTAGCGCCACCGGGCAATATCATCGCTAAATCACCCGCGAGAACTGCTGCATCCGCGCTTTCTGACGCAAATAAGCATCAAAGCACATGCAAATATTACGGATCAGCAAACGACCTTTAGGCGTCACCTGAATCCCTTCCTCATTCACCTCCACCAGCCCATCTTTCGCCAGCGGTGCCAAAAGCTCCAGATCCTGCGCAAAGTAGTCGCGGAACGTCAAATCCCACTCTTTTTCTACCGCCGCAAAGTCGAGGCTGAAGTTGCAGATAAGCGCCTTTATCACATCACGACGAATACAATCATCACGCGTTAAGGCGATACCACGCCACAGCGCATTCCCCTTGTCGGCAACCTGCTGATAGTAAAGCTTCAGTTCTTTCTGGTTCTGGGCATAACAGTCGCCAATCATACTGATGGCGGAAACCCCCATGCCTAACAGATCGGTATCACCCTGGGTGGTGTATCCCTGGAAGTTGCGATGCAACACGCCTTCGCGCTGGGCCACCGCCAGTTCATTATCCGGTCGAGCAAAGTGATCCATCCCGATGAACTGGTAGCCCGATTGCGTCAGTGAACCGATGGTTTCCTGCAATATATCCAGTTTCTGCTGCGCAGAAGGGAGATCGTCATCTTTGATTTTACGCTGGGCGGCGAAAAGCGTTGGCAGGTGCGCGTAGTTAAATACGCTCAAACGGTCGGGATTGAGTTCTGCGACCCGCTTTAAGGTAAACGCAAAGCTCTCCGGCGTTTGCTTTGGCAGGCCGTAAATCAAATCGATATTCGTCGATGTGAAACCCATTTCGCGGGCGCGATGAAGCAAGGCGAAGATAAACTCTTCATCCTGCTCGCGGTTAACCAACCGCTGCACTTCTTTATTGAAGTCCTGTACGCCCATGCTGAGACGGTTAAAGCCTTCGCTGCGCAGGTGATCAATCACGTCCAGTTCGATTTCGCGCGGGTCGACTTCAATCGATATCTCAGCGTCGTCATCAAACTGGAAGTTCTCGCGCAGAAGCGCCATCAAACGCGTTATTTGCGCTTTATTGAGATAGGTTGGCGTACCGCCGCCCCAATGCAGTTGGCTAACGTGGCGACCGGCAAACAGCGGCGCCCGCTGGCGGATTTCCTGCTCGAGGACGTCAAGATATTGATCGGCTTTATGCTGCTGACGGGTAACGATTTTATTGCAGCCGCAGAAATAACAAAGCTTGTGGCAGAACGGGATATGCACGTACAGCGACAGCGGCCTTTCAGGATAACGCGCAACGGCGTTCACAAACTCGGATTCGCCAAAGGCGTCCGAGAATTCCAGCGCGGTGGGATACGAGGTATAGCGCGGCCCGGAATAGTTATATTTCTGGATAAGGGCCAGGTCCCAGTCGATTAACTGCAAAGACATGCTCACTCCTTCCGATGGTGTCGAGAACGACGACGGCTTGCCGGCATCACCGTATTACGGTGAAATTGCCGGTTGCGCAGCCATCTTTGACGCCGCGACAACCGTCGTAGTTTAACGAATAACCACACCAGATAACATACAACCAAAAGGGTTATAAGCAGGACTGGCAAGCCAATCGGGTGCAAACCTTAGTTTCCGCCTCTCAGCAGACGCATCATGTCTTCCTTGCCTTCTTCTTCCTCTTCCTCGTCTTCTTCGTCATCATAAGAGAGGCCGAGTTTCTGCATCAGCTCGTCAATTCTATCCAGCTTGGCGTCAACCCACTTCTGCTCTTCAGCGGTCAGGGTTTCGTCATTTTCCAGACGTTCCAGCAGCGCATCCAGGCGCTCATCACTCTCCAGCATATCCAGCTCAGCCTGCGGTGAAAGCATAGGTTTCTCGCTCTTCGGTTTGTGCTGTTTTGCGACCGGCGCGTCAGTGACGCCCAGCGCTATCGGTTTTTTACTACCAATACGAGGGTCTTGCTGCTGCTTTTGTTTGTTTGAGCCGGAGGCACCGCCAGAGCCTGACGCACGGCTACCTGCCGCGTTGCCACGGTGTTTTTTGTCGTTTTTACGATCGCGAGCTTCCAGGTTCAGTTCTTCGCGGGTTTTACGACGCGGTTTGCCCGGAGCTTTACTGCGCGGTGCAGAGGTTGGTTTTTTCATGATGTCAGTCTTTGAGCCGTTTTATTCAGTATAGAATTGAGCCGGAATCTAGCAGAAAGCAAACAAAGAAAAAAGGCGACAGAGTAATCTGTCGCCTTTTTTCCTGACTCACAACCCATTACGGGTTCTACATTCCGTGTTGGCTTACAACGCGCCCTGTTTATCCGTTAGCTTTATAACAGTCCCTGTTATTGTTCCCTATCCCTGCGTCACGTCTCCAGACGTTTGTCATCCTGACAAATTCCGTTGGTCTTCGCCTCCTGGCGTTCCTGACCCCTCGTCCTGAGTCTAAATCCTTCTGGCGCCCTTGCCGATGGGTGCTACTTTACCGTGTTGCGTTAAACTAACAAGCAACGAAATTGAGAAAATCGCTAAATCAGAATTTTAAACATATTTAAGTTATTGATTTATATTATTTCGAATAATTTATCATCTGCGATTTCACTTAGATTTCTCATAGTAACAATGGCAAATGTCTTACAAGCGGACAGCCATTGGCTTACAGCAAATGAGCGTTGAGGAAAATCAGCCTTTTTCTACCGATCGGGTATAATCGCCCCCATTGCTGATTTAACGGAGATAACCGTTTTGACTAACCTGAACTATCAACAGACGCACTTTGTGACAAGTGCGCCTGATATCCGTCACTTACCGTCCGATACCGGAATCGAAGTGGCTTTTGCTGGCCGTTCTAATGCCGGTAAATCCAGCGCCCTGAATACGCTGACCAATCAGAAAGGCCTGGCGCGTACCTCAAAAACACCGGGACGTACGCAGCTTATCAACCTGTTTGAAGTGGTTGAAGGCAAGCGTCTTGTCGACCTGCCAGGCTATGGCTTCGCGCAGGTTCCAGAAGAGATGAAGATCAAATGGCAAAAGGCGCTGGGTGAATACCTGGAAAAACGTCTGTGTCTGAAAGGATTAGTCGTACTGATGGATATCCGCCATCCGCTGAAGGATCTCGACCAGCAGATGATCGAGTGGGCCGTCGCGAGCGAAATCCAGGTTCTGGTACTGTTGACCAAGGCAGATAAGCTTGCAAGCGGTGCCCGTAAAGCGCAGTTAAACCAGGTGCGCGAAGCGGTTCTTGCGTTTAACGGTGATGTGCAGGTTGAAGCGTTTTCTTCACTGAAAAAGCTGGGCGTAGACAAACTTCGTCAGAAGCTTGATAGCTGGTACAACGATATTCCTCCGCAGGAAGCGCCAGAAATCGCCGAAGAGTAATTCCCGCCATAATCCCGGATAGCGGCGCATGGCGCCCTGTTCCGGGCTCGCACTCTCCCCCTGTTTGACCCCACATTGCCCAAAGTGACTGATGCGAAAACTTTTCTTTCGCCCAATAAAAAACGCCCCAGTCATTACTGACTGGGGCGGCTAAAATATTCAGCCAAATCCGATTACGTGAAGTAAAAGGTCTGAAAGATAGAACATCTTACCTCTGTACCCTACGAGATTAACTCTACTCTTTTTTACAGTTCACAGAAAGCATTTTTTGTAGTTTTTTTTCATTTGTTACATAACGAATTCTAATGTTCATCACAAAATTAGATAAGTTATGTTGCTTACTTACATAAACTAGAGTTTTTCATCGAACATTTAATGAGCTTGATCCCAGTTTTCGCCACAGCCCACTTCCACCAGCAGCGGCACATCCAGCTGAGTGCTGTTCTCCATTAATTCATGTACCTTTTTGGTCACCGCATCCACGTCGTCTTTATGGACTTCAAAGACCAATTCATCGTGTACCTGCATAATCATACGAACGCGCGGTTTTTCACCTTCCAGCCAGCTATCCACGGCAATCATTGCCCGCTTGATGACATCGGCGGCAGTACCCTGCATGGGGGCGTTAATCGCCGCACGCTCGGCACCGGCACGACGCGCGCCATTGCTGGATTTGATGTCCGGTAAATACAAGCGACGACCATCCAGGGTGGCAACAAAGCCCTGCTCTTTCGCCTGCGCACGGGTGCGTTCCATGTAATCCAGTACGCCAGGATAACGCTCAAAGTAGAGATCCATATACTTCTGCGCTTCCTTACGCGGGATGTTCAGCTGACGCGCCAGCCCGAAAGCACTCATGCCGTAAATCAGACCGAAGTTGATCGCCTTCGCGCTACGACGCTGTTCACCGGTTACGCTCTCAAGCGGCATACCAAATACTTCAGCAGCGGTGGCGCGGTGAATATCCTGACCTTCGGCAAATGCCTTCAACAGGCCCTCATCTCGCGACAGATGCGCCATGATACGCAGCTCAATTTGCGAGTAGTCAGCGGAGACGATGACGTAATCTTCCGGCGCAATAAATGCCTGACGAATACGGCGTCCTTCTTCGCTGCGTACCGGAATATTTTGCAAGTTAGGATCGGTTGACGACAGACGCCCGGTAGCGGTCACCGCCTGATGATAGGAGGTATGTACGCGGCCGGTTTTCGGGTTAATCATCAGCGGCAGTTTGTCGGTATAGGTCGACTTCAGCTTCGCCAGCCCGCGATATTGAAGGATAACTTTTGGCAGCGGGTAATCCAGCGCCAGCTCTTCCAGCACCTCTTCCGACGTCGACGGCGCGCCGCCCGGGGTTTTCTTCAGCGGCTTAATACCCTGCTTTTCAAACAAGATGGTTTGCAGCTGTTTTGGTGAGGAGAGGTTAAATTCTTCGCCGGCAATCTCGTAGGCTTTCTGTTCCAGCTCAACCAGACGTTTGGCGATTTCCTGCGAGTGCGCATGCAATACGGCAGGATTGATTTTCACGCCGTTGCGTTCGATGCGAGATAATACGGGCACCAGCGGCATTTCAATCTCATTGAAGATGCGCAGCGGCCCTTCTGTTTGCTGGAGTTTCGGCCACATTTTGAGATGCAGTTGTAGCGTGACATCCGCGTCTTCCGCCGCGTAGCGTCCGGCCTCTTCCAGCGCAATCTGGTTAAAGGTCAGCTGATTTTTGCCTTTACCAGCAATCTCTTCAAACGTGATGGTTTTGTGTTTCAACCAGCGGTCGGAGAGGCTATCCATATCGTGACGACCGGCCACGCTGTCCAGCGTATAGGATTCCAGCATGGTATCAAAAGCGATGCCGCGCAGTTCAACGCCGTAGTTGGCGAGAATACCGCGATCGAACTTCAGGTTCTGGCCCACTTTTAGCAGGTTAGCATCTTCCAGTAGCGGCTTGAGCAATTCCAGCACACGTTCGCGAGAGATCTGCTCCGGCGCATCAAGATAGTCATGGGCAACCGGCACATAGGCGGCAACACCGGGTTCCGTGGCAAATGACAAGCCGACCATGTTTGCCGAGATATTATCGAGACTGTCGGTTTCCGTGTCGAAGGCAAACAGCGGCGCATTTTTCAGCTTGTCGATCCACGTCATCAACGTTTCTTCATCAAGAATGGTGACGTAATTTTCTGATGACAGAGCGACTGCCGTCTCTTCTTCAGGCTCAGGGGAGACAGCGGCGGCTTTCGCCGGTTTTGCTGCGGGTTTAGCGCCTTTGGCCTGCATCCAGGTGCCGGACTCAACGTCGGTTATCCAGCGTTTGAATTCATACTTCTTAAACAGTTCCAGCAGCTCATCCACTGACGGGGCGGAGACGAGCAACTCTTCGCATCCCAATTCCAGCTCGACGTCCGTTTTGATGGTGGCGAGCTTGTAGGAGAGATAGGCGAGATCTTTATTCTGCTCGAGCTTCGCCGCCATGGTCTTCGCGCCACGGAAGGTGAGCCCGGCAATTTTTTCTGGTTCGCCATACAGCGCATCCAGGCCACCTAAACCTTGCAGCAAGGCTTGTGCCGTTTTCTCGCCAACTCCCGGGACGCCAGGAATGTTATCTGAAGAATCGCCCATCAGTGCGAGGAAATCGATAATCAGATCCGGTGGGACACCGTATTTAGTAACAACCTCTTCTGGGCCGAGAATGGTGTTGGTCATGGTGTTGATAAGCGTAATGCCCGGCGTCACCAGCTGTGCCATATCTTTATCACCGGTGCTAATCAGCACCGGGCGACCCATTTTCTCCGCTTCACGCGCTAGCGTACCGATAACGTCGTCCGCTTCTACGCCAGCGACCGCCATCAGCGGCAGCCCCATCGCTTTCACCATACTATGCAGCGGCTCAATCTGCGCACGCAGATCGTCCGGCATCGGTGGACGATGAGACTTGTAGTCTTCAAACAGTTCATCACGGAAGGTTTTGCCCTTCGCATCGAAAACCACCACCGCATGTGTCGGCTTATATTGCAGGATCAAGCTGCGCAGCATGTTCAACACGCCATACATCGCGCCAGTCGGCTCGCCAGCAGAGTTAGTCAGCGGTGGGAATGCGTGATATGCCCGGTAAAGATAAGAGGAGCCATCAACGAGGATAAGAGGGTTTTCAGGGATCTGAACCATAATTTCCGTGCCTGTTTATCAGATTATGGGTAAAGGATGCCACAGACAGCATGAAAACATGAGTTTTTCACAAAAATAACGCGAAAAGATTTAGAGATCTTCGCGATCGCGCGTAAAACAAAATGTGGATAACTTTGTGAATAGTTTTATTTTAATAATGAAAAAGTGTCTGTTACGAAGGCTTAATGGATAAATAGTCTATTACTTTCAAAATCTTACAACATGATCGCGCCCTTAAAATTGGATCTGGTGATAATTCGCCCAATGTGGATAGACATGCTGAACCTTTTTGGATTTCGCTAAGACCCATAATTTGGCGCGTTTTCTGTTAAAATCAGCGCCTTGTGCCCTTTTTCAGCGCACGTTTAATAACTAACTATCTGAATAAACAAACTATGTCGAGATTACTCGCTGCGATAACCCTGCCCTTAAGTATCGCACTCACCATTTTACTCACGGTATTGTGCTCCATACCCATCATCTTAGCCGGGATCGTTAAGCTGCTTTTTCCTCTGCCGGTGATATGGCGTTCAGTCTCGATATTTTGTAATTTCATGATGTACTGCTGGTGCTGCGGGCTGGCTGGATTGCTGCATCTGAATCCCCGGCTTAAGTGGGATATCCAGGGGCTGGAAACGCTAAATAAAAAGAACTGGTACCTGCTTATCTGTAATCACCATAGCTGGGCAGATATCGTGGTGCTGTGCGTGATTTTTCGTAACCATATCCCCATGAATAAGTATTTTCTCAAGCACCAGCTGGCCTGGGTACCGTTTATGGGGCTGGCATGCTGGGCACTGGATATGCCTTTTATGCGCCGCTATTCCCGTAGCTATCTACTTCGTCATCCTGAGCGTCGCGGTAAAGACGTTGAAACGACCCGCCGCTCTTGTGAGAAATTCCGCTCGCATCCAACCACTATCGTTAACTTCGTGGAAGGTTCACGCTTTACACCCGAAAAGCGCCAGCAAACGCGTTCACCGTATAAGAATCTGCTGCCACCCAAGGCTGCCGGTATTGCCATGACATTAAGCGTCCTGGGTTCTCAGTTTGATAAGCTGCTCGATGTCACGCTGTGTTATCCCGAAAATGATAAAACGCCATTTTTCGATATGTTAAGTGGGAAATTGACGCGCATTGTCGTGAACGTCAACCTACGGCAGGTCGACCCAGCGCTACACGGGGATTATGTTGGGGATAAGAGCTTCAAGCGGCGCTTCCAGCAATGGCTGAACGCATTGTGGGAAGAGAAAGATAAGCTGATAGATACCCTAAAAACGCAATACAAAAACGCCGGTCATTGACCGGCGTTTTCTTTTTATTTTTTCTCAACAAGCTGCTTAACGGTATCAGCGTACTGAGCGACAAAGACATCCATATTGCTGGTGTCCATGCCCTGTGGGTTCAGCTGGTATTTACCGTTAACAAACATAGCAGGAACACCCTGCAGCTGAAGATCGGCTGCGGCTTTTTCCTGTTGAGCGACCATCGATTTCACCACAAAGCTGTTCCATGCAGCATCGTAGTCTTCGCCTTTCACACCCGCGTTGACAAAGACCGTGCGGATATCAGCAACGGTTTGAACGGTTTGCGTTTTCTGCACCGCTTCAAACATCGGTACGGTCACCTTGTCTTCCACGCCCAGAGCCATCGCCACCGCCCACGCTTGAGTCAGGTCCTTGCCCAATGGGCCCAGGAACTCAACGTGGTATTTCGTCATTTTTACGCCTTCTGGAAGCTTTTTCTTCACGTTATCAGAAACGTGCAGAACTTCTTCGAACTGATAGCAATGTGGGCAGTAGAAGGAGAAGAACTCCAGCACCTGCGGCTCACCTGCAACCGGCTTATCGATAGTAATGTATTGTTTGCCTTCAGTGATCTGGGCAGCAGATGCGCTGAATGCCAGAATCATACCTGCCAGCGCAAGCCAAACCTTTTTCATAACTCACTCTCTCCTGACTGTGTCGAATTAATACATTGGCGTTAGCTGTAGAGGGGGTTCTTGTAGAACCTTCACCTGCTCAATGAAAGTAGCAATCTGCCGATGCCAGAAATCTTCCCCGGTTAACCAGGGAAAATTTTTCGGAAATGCAGGGTCATCCCAGCGTCTGATAATCCAGGCCAGATAATAAACCAACCGCATTGCACGTAAAGGCTCAATTAGCGCCAATTCATCTGAATTAAAGCTGCTGAATTCTTCATAAGCCTCTACGATCATTTCAAGTTGCATGCGTCTTTCGGCGAGAGAGCCGTTCAGTAGCATCCAGAGATCCTGTATGGCAGGGCCGTTTCGCGCATCATCAAGATCGACAAACATGGGGCCATCACGCCAGAGAATATTCCCGGCATGGCAATCACCGTGCAGACGCAGCGAATCAAAGCGCCCGTGCCATTGGCCCATAACGGCATCGATGAGTTCATCGGTCGCTTTCAGGAAACGGTCTTTTAAGCCAGCGGGTATCAACGTGGAGCATTCAAACACCGCGCGAGGTTCTATAAGGTATTCTTTGACGCCGATGTCGGGGCGCGCCACAAAGCGCGATTTACGGCCGGTCTGATGCATGCGGCCCAGGTAACGGCCAACCCACTCCATTTGATCCAGATTATCGGACTCAAACTGGCGGCCACCCACGCTTGGGAATACAGTGAAGTAAAAACCGTCGTGAGTTAACAGGGTTTGATCGTTAAAGGCGAGCGGTGCGGCTACCGGCACATCATCCTGAACCAACTCCAGCGCAAACTGATGTTCTTCAAGGATCTGTGCGGCCGACCAGCGTTCTGGGCGATAAAATTTCACCACCATACGGCGGCGGTCTTCATCCTGGAACTGGTATACCCGGTTCTCATAGCTGTTAAGAGGGGTGAGACCAGAATCAACCCGGATACCCTGCTCAAACAGGGCATCAATAATGGTATCCGGGTGAAGAGTCTGGAATGTGAAAGCCTTGTCGTTCATCCTGACATCCGATAACGATACGAATGAGTCAGGATATCATTTCGTAGCAGTTTGAGCGGCACTGCTTACAACCTTTTACTCTTTAATCACCCCACGGGCGCGGAGTAGAGCGGTTTTGAAGTCTTCTTCATAATCTTTCTGAATACCCGGGATCACGGCATCCTTTGCCGAGTCGCGCATTTTCAGATGGTAGATCAGAATATCGTCCGTTAAATCGGCCAATTCGCCGTCATAACCTGACTCCTGTGCCAGTTTCTGCAAAAATTGCATTAAATTCAGCTCAGGCTCCTTTTGCCAGGCTGGCTGGAGGAGTTCGATAACTTCGTTAAGACGTTTACATTTCATGGTCATGCTCCTTACGCTTGATAAAGATACGGTAGCAGGGTAATCCCTACAATAAAAGAGGCGATAACGGTGAATGCAAAGAGCCGGGTGACGGGCGTGGTACTCGCAGGCGGGAGAGCCAGCAGAATGGGAGGGCAGGATAAGGGACTGATGCTGCTGGATGGCAAGCCGCTGTGGCAACACGTCTCTGACAGTCTGTGTCCGCAGGTCAGCTCAGTTGTGATTAGTGCGAACAGAAACCTGAATATCTATCAGCAAAGCGGCCTACCCGTTATCAGCGATACGCTATCAGACTTTCCCGGACCTCTGGCCGGTATGTTATCGGTCATGCAGCAAGTCGCAGATGAGTGGTTTTTGTTTTGCCCCTGCGACACGCCTTTTATACCAACCGATCTGTTTGCGCGTCTGGACGTTAAACGCCTTCAGGCACCTGTTGTTTGGGTTCATGACGGCGATAGAGATCATCCCGCCATTGCACTTGCTCACCGGAGCCTGGCATCGAAAATTTCAGATTATCTCGCGCGCGGCGATCGACGCGTTATGGTGTTTATGCGCGAAGTTGGCGGCCATTCCGTCGATTTTAGCGACGTAAAGTCCGCATTTCGCAATATCAATACGCTTGAAGATTTGCAACAAAATCAGGGGGAGAAATGATCCCGTTATTAGCGATTGCCGCCTGGAGTGGGACGGGAAAAACCACCCTGTTGAAAAAGTTGATCCCTGAACTTTGCCTTCTCGGCATTCGGCCAGGCTTGATTAAGCATACTCACCACAATATGGATGTCGATAAACCCGGTAAAGATAGCTATGAGCTGCGTAAAGCGGGTGCCGCGCAGACATTAGTTGCCAGCCAACAACGTTGGGCGTTAATGACGGAAACACCGGAAGAAAATGAGCTCGATCTTGCCTGGCTGGTAAGTCGAATGGATGCATCAAAGCTCGATTTGGTATTGGTTGAAGGCTTTAAGCACGAGGCCGTTGATAAGATTTTGCTGTTTCGTGAAGCGGCCGGACATGCGGTTGATGAGCTGGTTATTGACGAGCATACGATCGCCGTGGCCAGCGATATTGCATTAAATATTGATGTACCGGTTCTGGATTTGAACGATCTCAATGCGATAGTGCAACTTATTGTGGGTTGGTTGGGAGCTTCCCCGGAGTCGGCGTGAACGCCTCGTCCGGGCTACCTTCCGCACCGCATTGTAGCCCGGGCGAACGCAGTGACCCCGGGATGTCCACCGGTTATCCACTTCGTACAGACGCAAAAAAGCCCATCCGTCAGGATGGGCTTCTTCACTTGTTTGATGCCTGGCAGTTCCCTACTCTCGCATGGGGAGACCCCACACTACCATCGGCGCTACGGCGTTTCACTTCTGAGTTCGGCATGGGGTCAGGTGGGACCACCGCGCTACTGCCGCCAGGCAAATTCTGTTTATCAGACCGCTTCTGCGTTCTGATTTAATCTGGTTCAGGCTGAAAATTATGTCTCTCACCAAAACACCTTTGGCGTTGTAAGGTTAAGCCTCACGGTTCATTAGTACTGGTTAGCTCAACGTATCGCTACGCTTACACACCCAGCCTATCAACGTCATAGTCTTTAACGTTCCTTCAGGACTCTCAGGGAGTCAGGGAGAACTCATCTCGGGGCAAGTTTCGTGCTTAGATGCTTTCAGCACTTATCTTTTCCGCATTTAGCTACCGGGCAATGCCATTGGCATGACAACCC